>George_p2__coassemble_372_pt1 | contig 63098 bp, 57 predicted proteins | sample George_p2__metabat2_high_PE_044 | metagenome-assembled genome bin George_p2
CGTTATCGATCAGCTTGATTCATAGATGATCCCACACGATTTTCCATAGAGCCAAAAAAATTCTAAATACTCCTCCACTCAAAACTCATCATTTTCCCTACTCACTTACTCAATACAACTCACAACATGAGTTGGCTAGACATGTAACTTTCTCAATGACGCTTTACTAATCAAAAAACCCGATGGAAACCTTTGCGGTATAATCCATCGGGCTATTTTTTATCCTATAAAACAAAAACAATATTTATTGTTGGTTTGCTTTTCGAAAAGCGACTTCATCAAAATCAAGTAAAATCGGGCAATGATCACTGCCATAAATATCGTCTAAAATTGTAATTTCGCGAATATAAGGCATGAGTTCAGGAGAAGCTAGCCAATAATCGATGCGCCATCCATCATTGCGCTCTCTTGCCCGGCTGTAATAAGACCACCACGTATATTGGCGAGTTTGCGGATGCAGTTCGCGAAATACATCTTTAAAATAAGGCATTAAATGCGCTTCAAATCCCTGCCGTTCTTGAATTGAATATCCAGGGCTATTCTTCCCGGCTGCTTCATTATAAATATCGAGCTCAGTACGAGCGACGTTAAAATCACCGCAAACCAAAACTGGACAACCCAATCGACGCAAATGTTGACCAAAAGCTTCATCCCATTGTTGACGAAATTCAATTCGCTTCAAACCATCTTGGGCATTTGGCGTATACACGGTCACTAATGCAAAGCCATCAAAGATTGCTGTAATGACGCGTCCTTCTTGATCTAATTCTTCTACACCTAAACCATAAGTGACTTGTTTTGGTTTGATGATACTTGCGATCATCGTTCCCGAATAACCTTTTCGTTTTGCGGAATTGATGAACACTTGATCAAAGAGATAAGGATCCATTTCAATTTGTTCAGGTAAAGCTTTGATTTCTTGAAAACAAGCAACACTTAAATCAAGCATCCCTAAAATGTCTTCTAGACCTTTCTTTTGGATTGCACGATAACCATTAATATTCCAAGTTAAAAGTCTCATCCTATCCCTCCATCATGCGATTTTGAATTGCTTTTTTGGCTAGGTGCTGTTGCGATCAATGGCATTTGTTTTTCATCTTTTAAATCAAAATTTGCTTCACGACATAAATAGATCGGACGTTCTTTCACTTCCATGTACGTTCGCGATACATATTGACCTAAAATACCAATGGAAAGAAGTTGTATACCGCCAATCAACATAATGATGCAAATTGTACTTGGCCATCCCGCAACCGGATCGCCAAACATCATTTTGCGAACGACAATAAATATAATCGCGAAGAAAGAAACAACCGATAACAGCATTCCAAATGCCGAGGCAAATTGTAAAGGCACAGTTGAAAAAGAAACGATTCCACTAATCGCATATTTAAACAATTTCCAAAACGACCACTTCGTTTCTCCGGCTACTCGCTCAACATTTTCATATTCAAGCCATTTTGTCTTAAAACCAACCCATCCAAATATTCCTTTGGAAAAGCGGTTATATTCGCCCATTTGTAAAATGGCATTCACAAATGGACGGGTCATCATTCGATAATCACGAGCACCATCCACCATATCGACATCTGATGCTTTATTCATCAACTTATAAAATTGGCGAGCAAAAAAGGAACGAATCGGTGGTTCTCCAGCTCTTGTTACTCGTCTAGTCGCACAAGAGTCATACCCTTCAATTTCAATCGCATCAATCATCTGTTTTAAAAGAGCCGGTGGATCTTGTAAATCCGCATCCATAATGACGCAATAATCGCCCTGCGCATTTTTTAATCCTGCATACATCGCCCCTTCTTTTCCAAAGTTTCTTGAAAAAGAGATATAGTGCACTCTTGGATCTTTTTCGGCAACTTTTCGAATTTCTTCCATTGTCCGATCCCGAGATCCATCATCCACAAGCAAAAATTCAAATTCATAATCACTCAGTTGTTTAGATTCGTGATCTAACGCCTCATAGAGGATGGGAATCATTTCTTGTTCGTTATGACAAGGCACAATAATACTTACTTTCGCCATCTTTCCCTCCAATTTCTCAAATATTCACATTGAGTTTATCTTCTCAACGAATTCTTTATTCCATAATTCTTTAAGATGGTATCACGATTTATAAACTTTTGCTTGTAGGATTCGATCTAGATGCATTTTCAAAAGAGAATCAATTCTAACTCTCTTTTGAATTCATCCACGATCATAATCTAAAATTGAATCTTAGTGCCCCATTGATGACTTCTATTCTATTCGATTCTTTTATTGTATTGATTTATAATAATGATAATTATGAACAGAAAGGTAACACGTTATGAAAAAGAAAAAGTTGATCTATTTTATTTTGATGGTTCTCCCTTTAATCGTAGTCTGCCTTACACTCCCGTTTTTACCCGAACAAATTCCTGCGCATTATAATTTGAACAATGAAGTGACGCGCTGGGGATCAAAATATGAAACTTTGTTTTTTCCTTGTATAGCCCTTTTTGTTGGATTATTTTTGCTTGGAATCGCCAAGTTGAGTTCAAAGGATCTGGAAAATGGCCAACAAAACGAAGAAGTCTGCTTATTGGCAGGGATTGTCGCATTGCTTGTATTCAATGTCATGACTTTATTTTTTCTCTATACAGACTTCAAATCCATTGCTAATTTGAATTCTGTCCCCATCGATCTCTACCAACTCATTTTCGGCACACTCGGGTTTGGATTGATCTTTCTAGGTCAACAAATGCCTAAAGTAAAGATGAATCATTCCCTCGGTTTACGAACACAATGGAGCATGAAAAACGAAACCACTTGGTTAAAAAGTCAAATATTTGGTGGCTATTCATTTATCGTGACCGGCATTGCCATTTTACTGATTTGTTTTATGACTAACGGATTAAATTTGTTTTTATGGGTATTTGCAGTAATCATCCTCCAGTTGATTGTCGATATTTTTGCAACCTGGAAAATTGCAAAAGACAATGAAGCCAATATTGAATAAACTTTTATCAAGCGATTTTTTATACAACGCAAGTAGCGAAAAATCCCTTTTCTAGATTTTCGCTACTTTTTATATTCGCCATAACTAAACCCATTTTCCTTTTTCTACATCAATTGAATAATTTCAAAAAAATGGGATTGACCTGAAAAAATCTTGTTTAGAACTATACTTCTAATCTTCGTTCCCTTATTACTCATAAAAAAATTTTGCGTGATTAGACGCAAAACTTTTTTAAAAGATTCCTTTGTTGTATTTCATCTGCGCGTAAAATATTAAGCATAAACCAATCACACAAGATGAAATCAAAACATACTGCACGTAATCTTGATTCCAAAACGTCATGAAATAAGCCAATACAAGTCCTAGCCCAATCACTACTGTTCCAAACCCCATAACTTTTCCATATCGTGGACGATCTTCTTCAGTTACTTTGCGGCGATTATACCCGTGAATTGTACTGATATTCCCTGTCATATTTGTGATGCCAATGACGATGATGAACACGCCAACAATGAGTAATCCTAAATCTCCCATATAATCCTCCTAAAAATAAAACAAGTCTTCAAATTTCTTATCCAATGCGATGCAAAGCACCAAAGCTAATTTAGCTGTTGGATTAAATTGTCCCGTTTCAATAGAACTAATCGTATTTCTCGATACCCCAACCATTTTGGCAAGTTGTGCTTGCGAAAGATTGGCCTTCATACGGATTTCTTTTAAATGATTTTTTAAAACTAATTCTTCATTCATGGCGCCACCTCAATTAAACGTGCGACAAATCCTGCCAAAGCAGCTAATGCTAAAGATAAAAATGTAATGGATAAAACATAATCACTTCTTGTTTTCATTTGTCTATGACGAACAAACCAATTCGTTGCCAGTAAACTAAAATAAATGACCCATGGACTATAAATAAATGTATCTGCAATCCAAAGCGAAAGAAGTGAGAGGACACAACAAACCGTTGCGCCTACTCTTAACGCATAATGTCCAGCACGCTTAGCGACTTCAAGTTCTACTAAATCTTTGTCGCCATTCTCTTTTCGACTCGCCGATAAGATCTCTTCTTTGTTCATATAACCTCCTTTTGCCAAGTTTTATTGGCACATTTAATATATCTCTTGCCAAGTATACTTGTCAACTCTATTCATTTTGCTTTTGTTAAAAAGATTCAATTTCAAAAGTAAAGAAAAAAAGACAGAGGGTTTTGTTTCCACTCTGTCTTGTTTGATTCAATTTAGTTTTCGATAAATTCGAATTCAAATCCTTCTAATTCGACGATGTCGCCATCTTGACATCCAGCCTCACGTAAGTGTTGGTCGATTCCTAAGAAACGCATCTGGTTAGCGAAGTTGTAGAAATCTTCATCTGTATTCAGTTTGTCGATATTGAAGTTTTTACGAATTAATGGTCCATATACGCTAAAGCGGCCTGGTTCGACTTCTTCAATCGTGTATGGTTTTTCTTTTTCTTGGAATGTATAAGTAACGCCTTCCGCTTCTTCTTTTTCATCTAAGATTGGGAAGATTGGAGTCGTTGCTAGAAGATCTGCCGCTTTGTATAAAACTGGGGCTAAACCTTCATGAATAATCGTTGTCGTTTCAAATACTTCTAGATCTGGATAAGCTTCTTTAAAACGTTCTAGATTTTCTTGTGCATGTTCTTCATCCATTTTATTCGCCACAACGATTTGTGGACGTTCTAATAAGCGCAGATGATATTTTTCCAACTCAGAATTGATGTTGGCGTAATCTTGTACTGGATCACGTCCATCTTGTGCCCCCATATCGATTACATGGATAATGACACGGCATCTTTCGATATGTTTTAAGAACTGTAAACCAAGTCCTTTTCCTTCACTTGCTCCATCAATGAGTCCAGGAAGGTCGGCCATTACGAAACTTCTTCCATCTGGAACTTGCACAACACCAACATTAGGCGCAAGCGTTGTAAATGGGTAATCGCCGATTTCTGGTTTTGCGCGGCTGACAGCATCTAATAATGTTGATTTTCCTACTGATGGATAGCCAACTAAACCAACGTCCGCTAAAGTACGAAGTTCAACCATTACATCGAATTCTTCGCCCTCTTTACCTGGTTCAGCATAACGTGGCGCAACGTTACGGCTTGATTTAAAACGCGCATTTCCGCGTCCTCCACGTCCACCTTTCGCAACAACTTGTCTTTGGTGAGGTTCTGTTAAATCGGCTAAAACCATCCCGTTATCGATTCGTTTTACAACAGTTCCAAGTGGGACTTTAACGATTTGATGGCCTGCATTCGCTCCATGCATGCGCTTGTTTTTCCCTTTCTCTCCAGGTTGCGCACGAATAATACGGTGATAGCGTAAGTCAAGAAGTGTGACCATGCCTGGATCGGCTTCAAAAATGACGCTTCCGCCATCTCCACCATCTCCGCCGAATGGTCCACCATTAGCAACGTATTTTTCGTGTTTAAATGAGACTAGTCCATCTCCACCTTTTCCGGCTTTGACATGAACTTTTACCTGATCCACAAACATGTCCAATACCTCTCTTTCATTTGTCGTAGGTTCTACTACGATTTTATCTATATCGCTACTTTTTTGCATTGTAAGCAGCTACAAAATTATATGCAAGAAAAAAAGCCTGGTCTAGGAAGATCAGACTTATTTATCATTCGGATTATTCAGCAGGATATACTGAAACCTGTTTTCTGTCACGGCCAAGTCTTTCGAACTTAACTACGCCATCAACAGTTGCAAACAAAGTGTCGTCTCCGCCTCTGCCTACATTTTTACCAGGATGAATTTTTGTTCCACGCTGACGGTAGATGATGGAACCAGCAAGACATTTCTGTCCATCAGCCAGTTTGGCACCTAAACGTTTGGAGTGGGAGTCACGTCCGTTTTTTGTCGAACCTACCCCTTTTTTGGAAGCGAAGAACTGAAGGTCCATTGTGAATCTCATGATTATACCTCTTTCTCTTCTGTTCGATTAATGTTTTATTGTTTATCCAATTGGATGTGATCAGGATATGATCGCATCATCATATCCAACTGCGTATATAGAAAATTTAACACATTTTGGATCGATGGTGAATTTTGAATCACGCGAATCAGAATTTTATTCTGACTTGCAGACATTTCACAACAATTTGGATAAAGCTCATCTATCGCATTAAGCGATGACAATGCGATTGCCGAAACACCAGCACACACTAAATCTTGGCCATATGGACCAGACATCGCATGTCCGCTGATCTCAATCGTATTGATCTCAGACTCTTTCGTCTGAACTTTGATTCGAATCATACTCTAATTAAGCAGTGATGGATTCGATTTTAACACGTGTATAAGGCTGTCTGTGACCCTGTTTTCTGCGTGTAGAAGATTTTTTAGGACGATATTTCACGATAGTGATTTTCTTTCCTTTACCTTGTTTTTCTACTACACCGCTGACTTTTGCACCTTCAACGAAAGGTTTGCCAACTTTTCCGTCTACAAACAGAACTTTGTCGAATTCTACAGTTTCACCTTCCTGAGCGTTTAATTTTTCAACCCAGATAGAGCAACCGTTTTCAACTTTAATCTGTTTTCCACCGGTTTCAATGATTGCGTACATTTTAGTGTCTCCTTTCCGATTCTTGATACTCGCCATAAAGGCGGACACTTGTCTCTTATAAGCCTTTTCTGTGCGGTTGCAAGTCGTAAAAAGACTGCAACATTAGTATATTAATGATTTGTCTAGTTTTCGTCAACCAAAAAATTAGTTAAATCTTAAAAAAACTCTTTTTTGATCCTGCTCATTTACCGCCTATCTCAGTATTTGAATTGAGCAATAGACAAAGATCAGTGATCAAAATCACATTTGTGCTCTTTACATTTTTTTGCCATCGATTAAACCAAAATGAACCGCTGCATTCCATACTCCATGTTCATCAATGTCATCTGTAATATAATCCGCTGCCGCTTTTGCACCTGATGTCGCATTGCCCATGGCTACTCCAATTTTTGCATAGCGCAACATACTTTCATCATTTTGTGAATCGCCAAATGCGATAATCTCTTCTTGAGTAAAGCCATGTTTTTTGCCCATTAAATATAAACCATACGGTTTACCTTCTAAATGAAGATCTCTTTGTTCCTTACATACTGGTGCTATATCAACACCATAGGGATTCCATCTTGCTACAACGACATGATCTGTTAAATTTTCTTGAAATGCTTCTTCTTCATCCACTGTAAAATAAGCCACAGCGCCCACAAGTTCTTGATCGTGCCAAGGTTTCGGATCGGGAATTTCAAGATTCAGTGCCTTACAAGCAATGAATGTCTGTGGCGTAACGATATTCATGTAAAAATCATCCATCGTCACAAGCATCACAGCATATTGCTCTTCTTGAAACAAGCGCACCATAATCTCTTTATCCTCTTTTTCAAAAGGAATGCACATTTCTACATTACGATCTTGATCTAATAATAAAGATCCATTTAATACAACATATCCATCAAAATGAAGATCTCTAAAATCTAGCTCATTGATTTCAAGAAGATGTCTTCCTGTCGCAATATAAACTTTGATGCCATTTTCTTGCATCATATGGATTGCCTTGAGTGTTGAATCCGGAATTTTTCGTTGACTATGAGAAAGGATTGTTCCATCTATATCAAAAAATGCTGCTTTAATCATAGCGTCCTCCATTTATTTGTATTTGCAATAAACCTTTTCATAATTGTACTCATTTTCTTGATCAAAACTAAAACAACTCTGCTTTTTTGCTCAAAAGTAAAATGAAAACCTCATGTCTATATTCACTATTGCCAAACTGTTCTATAATTTTTTTAGACCAAATTCAGATCTGGATTTTGTTTTATTGTCATAAATCCATCTCGAAAATACATTTCAATACACACTATGGAGGCCCCCAATGTTTAAACCGATGCGCCGCATTCAACAACAACTTCAAGACCAAGAAGTAGATGAAATTTTAGAAAAACATACCTATGGCGTACTTTCTCTTTTTTCTGAAGATGGATACCCTTATGGTCTACCTTTAAACTATGTCAAAGAAGGTGACAAACTTTATTTCCATGTCGCAAAAGTTGGTCATAAAATAGATGCGCTCCATCATTACAACAAAGCTTCTTTTTGTGTCGTTGATCAAGACCAAGTAGTTCCTGAAGAACTCACAACTTACTACAAAAGTGTGATTGCTTTTGGCAAAATTTCCATCATTGAAGATTTAGAAACCAAATATTCTGTCCTCGACCATTTCATTGCTCGTTTTAATCCTCAACTCAATATGCAAGAGCGTAAAGAAGCCATTTTGCCTAGTTTTGATCGCGTTGAATTGATCCAATTTGAAATCGAGCATATCACAGGAAAACAAGCAAAAAAATTTGCTTTAAAACAGTAAAATATCCACTATCCTATAAAACTCATAAAAAAGCGAATCCATTGAGCATAAATAAATGTGCTTTTATGGATTCGCTTTTTAAATAACATCTATGATTTGCATGCCATTGAAAATCGCACTATCTGGTCGGTTTTTATTCACTTGTAAAATGACAAGTTTATTCGTTTCCAGTTGCGTTTGGACACGTTGCCATTGTATCGGCATAATGGCGATATCCAGAGTTCCAGTATCATCTGCTAAAGTAGCAAATGCCATTTGATCACCTTTTTTGGTTTTTTGTGGCCGAATTGATTGGATGATCCCCGCAATTTGCATATGTCCATTTTGTTTAAGGGCTAATTCTAAAGATAAAATTTGGCGATTTTTTTGACGTAATAAAGTAGCCGGATGGCGCGTAATATAAAAACCTAACAATTCTTTTTCTTTTTTAATCCGCTCCATGTTGTTGATGGGCATCTTGTGCAAAACAGGTGGAGTCACACCGGCAAATTGCCATGTTCCCCCTTCTAAAGTAATCAAATCCGCAAATGAAATGATTTGTTCTAATTGGGCAATTAAAGTTTCTCTCGTCACTTTGAGTTCATCCAATGTCCCTACTTGAATGAGCGCTTCGACTTGTTGGTTCGTTAAACCAATATGAATTAAGCGAATCACACTCAAACAAGGATCTTGATATAAACCATGTTCGTGACGCTCTTGAATGATGCGTTCAATCGTTGGACGATTTATCGATTGGATCAATGAAAATGGCAGTCTTAATCCATTGACTTGTTGACTATACGTTTCAAACGAATGGTTTAAAGAGAATGGTAAAAATGAAATCCCTCTTGATCTTGCTTCTTGAATAAAAATATTCGTCTTTGCGCCTGATCCGATACATGAATCTAAAAGTACTTGATAGAACGCAAGTGGATAATTCACTTTCAACCAACACATTTGATAAACAATTAAACCATAAACATATGAGTGTGACTTATTGAAGCCATATTCAGCAAACTCGAACATCACTCCAAAGATTTCTTGCGCTTTTGTTGAATCGATGCCTTTCTCTTTTGCGCCCTCAACAAACTGATCTTGCCACTTGGCCATTTCTTCCGGCTTTTTTTTCGACATTGCTTTTCTAAGCATATCCGCTTGAGCTAAGCTAAATCCACCAATAACTTTCGCCGCTTCCATGATTTGTTCTTGATAAACAAAAATGCCACCTGTTTCTTTTAAAATCGGATCGAGTAACGGATGCATTGATTTTTGGTTTGCACGATTAAAACGCGCTTTTAAAAAGGTATCGATATTTTTCATCGGTCCTGGTCGATACAAAGCGAGCACTGCGGCAATATCTTCAAACTTTTCTGGTTTATAACGAATGAGTAAATCGCGGATTCCCGCACTTTCTAATTGGAAAACGCCCATCGTTTGTGCGTTTTGAAGCAATAGATAAACTTTTGGATCGTCTAACGGCAACTTGAGTAAATCAATTTTCTTTCCTTCTTGTTTTTCAATCACTTCTAACATCGACGCAATTAAAGTTAAGTTTTTCAGCGATAAAAAGTCGAATTTGATTAACCCAATTTCTTCTAAGTATTCCATCGTGAATTGAACAACAGGAAGATGTTCACCGACATCTACAAGTGGTGCTTGCTGAACAATCGAATCACGAGCAAGAACAATTCCTCCAGCATGCAAAGAGGCATGACGAGGGAATCCTTCAATCGAACACGCCGCTTGATACACGGCTTGCAAACGCGGTCGACTTTCGATCATATGTTTAAAAGCTGAATTGTGTTGCGGAAGTTCTGCTAATTTCCATTCAGAATTATTGGGAACAAGTTGCGTCAGTTGACTAATTTCACGATTCGAAACATTCATCGCCCTTGCACAATCTCGTAAAGCAGAGCGTGATTTCATTCGTGAAAAAGTCACGATATGAGCAACATGATATTTGCCATACGTTTCTTGAACATAATCTAAAATCTCTTGGCGTCGATTGTCTGGAAAATCTGTATCAATATCTGGCATTGAGATTCGACTCGGATTTAAAAAACGTTCAAAAAGCAACGAATTAGCAACCGGATCGACATGGCTAATTCCTAAAGTCCAAGCTACAAGAGAACCTGCGGCACTCCCTCTTCCTGGCCCAACGAGAATTGAACGTGAACGAGCTTCCCGAATAAAATCCCAAACGATTAAAAAGTAATCTGAAAAGCCCATGCTTAAAATGACATCTAATTCCATTTGAAGTCTGTTCCAATAATTGCTCGGAACATTTTGATTGAATCGCTTTTTTAATCCTTTAATACAAAGTTCTTTTAAATAAATATCACTTTGCGCCCCAACTCGATTAGGAAAGATCGGTAAGTTTGCTTTTGGAATTTCATAATCTTCGATTTGATCAATAATTTGATCGGTATTGGCAAGTTGTTCAACCGAATATAAACTTGCCATTTCCTTTTTGCTTCGATAATAACGACCTTTTCGCGCTTGAATTGTTGGATCATCCATTGATTTTGTTTGACCAATTGCCCTTAATAAACGCAAAGTCCGCTCATCTTGAGGGTGCTCATATTCAACGCGACTGAGGGCTACACAAGGCAAATCCAAAGAATTTGCGGCGAGTTCTAATGTGGCATTAGACTTAGCAAACCGAGGCGAATCTTGTAAAGAAATTGCGACATAAAATGAATCAGCTATTTGTTCGAGCGTTTGGAACAGTGTTGCAATTTCAACAACCATATTTTGATAGGCCATATTCTCCAACACTTCATCCCCACCCGCATTCATCAAAATCAGATTTGTTCCAAATGCTTTTAAAACATCAATGGGCATCGGTTGCGAATGGGACATAACCCACGTTGAAATTTGATATAAGTTTTGTAATCCTTGACCATTTTTTGCGATCGCTAATAGCGAGTAAAGATTTCCATTTTCTTCGATTTCAAATTCTAAACCGATAACGGGTTTTAATCCTGCCTTCTTGGCAGCATGCAAAAACTCCATCGTTCCATACATTGTACGATGGTCAGTTAAGACAACAGTTTTTTGATGATGTTCTTGGGCTAAACGAATAATATCTTCAATCGTCAAGCCACTTTCAAGTAATGAATAACAAGAACGGACATGTAAATGAATCATGGCTCTATTATAACGACTTTCTTGTCCACATAAAAATCCAAGATCAAAGTAGCTTCTTCTCTTACTAGAAAATCAGATCTTACATGATCCTTGATCTACATTGATCACAAAATAAGATCAAAGTATGATTCTGGCTATTCATCATCTTCTTTCATATTTTAAAAAACAAAAAATCTACCCATGAAGGCGTTTGATTTCCTTAATGAGTAGATTTCAAATGATGATTCATCATAAAAGATTCATCTAAAAACAAATAGACAAACTTTACGATATTTTGTTTTCAATTTTCCGACTAAACCGGAAGCCAGTCTGTACCACAACGATACTTGGAATCAGTAAACCCTCAAGAAAAAAACTCAGACTAGCCAAGAAAAAGACATGCTTTATGCGCTTTTCTTTTTCTCTTGAATTAATTTTTCTAACTCTTCGATTTCACTATCCGTGATATCATTGGAGACGAATTTTGCCACGAAGTTAAACACACGATCTTCACCGATATTCGAGCGATCATAATCATATTTGCTAATTTCAGGCACGTAGTAACGCATTAATACTTTGCTTTTGAGTTCTACTTTGTTAATGCTCAAATAGCCATTATTTAATAATTTTTTGAGACTGACTAAAACAGTGTTTCGATTTAAATTTGGATGATTTTCTAAAATATCTGAAGAACTGATTGGTTCTTTAGAATTCCAAATAATTTCCATGATCTCTAGTTCTTTTTTAGATAAATGCATATGCTCTCCTTTTTAATTTTCAATCAATCAATACATTATGATGACGTAATAAATTATTTAAGCAACCCTTCAAATATATGAGAATTGTTTTTACGTCCCATTTATGTGAATTCACCTAACTCAACAAGCATCTTTGCCTTTGAGTCTAGATCAGATCGTCATCATGATTTTAACGCAAACTATCACGAAATGACTAGAGTCTTTGAATTTACTATTTAATTCGCTAGGATAATGTCTTCTTGTTGTCGTTAAGCTATTGCTTCTTTTGAATACGATTGATTTGATTTATACAATAAAATTCTTTTTCACACTCTAAAGAATCTATCTAATTTAATTATAATACAAAAAATAAGTATATACGGTGTTTTTCAACTTGTTTTATATAAAATCAGATAACCAAAAATATCGCAGCTTTTTTTCTAAAGTCTTCCTTCACCGATCTATACTCTCAATAAAAAACTCTCCAAGTTATATTGACCCGGAGAGTTTTGATATCATTTTAGTTTTCGTTTTGAGCAAGTTGTTCAAGCTGTTCAATTAACGAAGTTAGCTTGCGAACATCTAAATTTTTAATGCCGCATGCTTGTTGATGACCGCCGCCACCATATTGATTAGCCAACTCATTGATCGCTACTTTTGCTGAACGAAGTGAAGCAGAATATAAACCGTCAGGTTGCTGAGTAAACAACGCCCAAATCATAATTCCTTTGATGTTGTTTAAAGCGTTAACTTGGCTTTTTGCTGTCTCAAAAGAAACCCCTCGAGATAAATAATCTTGTTGACTCACAACACTAAAAAGGAAAGCACCTTTTTTTACTGCACGACTCGCGATAAAAGCCGAGATTTCAAATGTAGAATAGTCTCTGCTAAATAAAAACTTAGCCGCTTGTTGTGGATTAGCTTGTTGTTCCATCAACCATGCCGCAGCTTCAAATGATTGTGGACGTACTGTTGTAATCGTAAAGCGCTGCGAATCCGCCATTAATCCTTGGAGCATCTCTTGTGCCGCTTTTGGCCCAATGTTCATGCCTGCTTGTTTAAACATTAAAGCCTGGATTTCGCAAGTTGCTGATGCATGAATATCCACTAAATCGAGTGGACCAAAATCTTCAATTTGAAGATGGTGATCCATGCGCGCGATTTGGTGAGCAAGCAGAAAACGTTGATCATCTACACGATCACGATTTGCCGTATCGGTCACAATAGCTAAAGAATTTGCGATTGTTTGATCATCCACTTCATCCATTTCATCACTACGTTCCCCTTGTCCTAAAGCATAAACTTGCTTATCAGGATATGCGTATCGAATCCATTCTTTTAAAGCGAGTTGAGATCCATAAGCATCAGGATCGGGATTCACATGACGAAATAACGTGATGATTGGTGCAGATTCAATTGCATCTAGCAATTGTTTAAAAACTTCAAAATTATGCATTTTTAAGATTTTGGTAAGCGTCACGAGCTAACATAACTTCTTCATCTGTTGGGATGACATAAACTGCAATTTTGGATTCTGGAGTAGAAATTTTAACTTCTTTTCCACGGCAGTTGTTTGCTTCGCGATCTAATTCAACGCCAAATACACTTAAGCCGTCAATAATAGCAGCACGAGTATCAGGAGCATTTTCACCAATACCACCAGCGAATACGATCGCATCAGCGCCACCCATTAAGCCATAGTAACCTGCTACAGTTTCAATTACACGGGCATCAAAGAGGTCACGAGTTAAAATTGCACGTTCATTACCTTCTTCAACTGCGTTTTCGATATCGCGGCTATCACTAGAAATACCAGAAACACCGAGTAAACCAGATTTTTTATTTAAAATATCATCCATTTCTTTAGCGGAGTATCCGTATTTTTCCATTAACACACCTGGAATTGCTGGGTCGATATCACCAGAACGTGTACCCATCATAACCCCTGCAAGTGGAGTTAAACCCATAGATGTTTTGAAGGATTTACCGTTTTTGATTGCGGTGATTGAAGCACCATTTCCTAAGTGGCAAGTAATCATATTCATTTCTTCTGGTTTTTTATTTAACATTTCAGCTAAACGTAATGTTAAATATCTGTGGCTTGTTCCGTGGAAACCATAACGACGGATATGATCTTTTTCGTAATATTCGTAAGGAATTGGATACATATAGTTTACTGCTGGCATCGTTTGATGGAATGCTGTATCGAAAACGAATGTGTGCACTGCATTTGGAAGTGCTTTGTCGAATGTACGATATCCAGTTAATCCAGCTGGGTTGTGCAATGGTGCAAGGGGGATGCATTCTTCAACTTTTGCAACAGCATCAGCAGTAGCAACAACGGAATCAGCATAGAATTCACCGCCGTGAACTAAACGGTGACCAACTGCTTTAATATCAGTAAGTTCGTTTACAACGTGGTGTTTTAATAAATTGTCAATTAACATTTGAACAGCAACTTCGTGATTTGGGATATCCGTAGTTTCGCTGAATTTTTCACCGTTGATTTTAATTGTGAAAATTCCGTCATTCAGACCGATTCTTTCTACTAAACCTTTTGCTAAAACTTTTTCTTCCGGCATTTCATAAACTTGGAATTTCAAGGATGAACTTCCGGCATTAACAGACATAACAATAGCCATAACTCTTTAAATACTCCTCTTCTTTATATTTCGTAAACAGTTTACCGCCATTTCAACTATAGACCAAATATTCCTTCTTTTTCTTGTGAAATATTTTCGATTTTTAAACAATCTGTCCATGTGATCTCTTTTTGAAAGACTATCGAAAATAAAATTTCATTACTCATGAAAATAATTCATTCACAATCTCCAATTCGTGATTTTATTCACGAATTGGATACTATTATTCTGAACATTTCATCGTCAAAAACAAAAAGATGTCTAACGAGATCAAATTAGATCTTGTAACTAGACATCTTTCTATTTAAAGAGAAAAACAATTTTTAAGCATCAGATTTCATTTGCTGCAGGATAGCCCGAACGTACCGCTTCAGCAATGCTTGCGGTTCTATCTTTTGAGCAATCCCCTACATACCAAATTGGTGTGTTCATGCCTTCAACATCTAATGTATTTTTCTTGGAACCAACAGCCATAACGACCATATCGCAATCGATTGTAAAATCTTCATTCGTTGCAGTATTCGTCGCCTGGAATTGGTCATGCAAAATCATGAGCACCAATAGCACAAATCACGGCATCAGCTTCATTCATGATCTCTTTGGTGCATTCGCGATTAAGTTGCACATTTACACCTAAACTTGGTCATACGTTTTCGAAGTATTCGATTGAACGTAAGATTTCATCTAATCATTTTATAAATATACTCTCCGTCTTTAAATTTGTTTCGCTACGTCATATCCTTCGAAAATCGCATCTTTAATGGATCGAGCTTGTTTGGCATCTCCGATTAGATGATATGGATTTCCGGCTTCTTTGAGCATTTCTTCCATTGCTGGATCGCTACGATATCCAGTCGCAAAAACTAATGTATCAGCATCTTCAATAACATGTTGTTCATTATTTTGCGTGTAGTAGATTTTGTCTTCTTCAACGCGATCGACTTTTGCTTTACAAAGCATATAGATTCCTTTTGCCATCATGCGTTGTACAAGTAAGGATCGACCCGGTCCACTTTCTTTCATCATGACTTCATCCATCATTTCTAAAACCGTGATCACGCGGTTGCGTGGGAATCGGTCATTAACAATTGGAGCAAGGTAATCGGCTGTTTCACAACCTACGCTACCGCCACCTAAAATCACGATATTTCTACCTGGGAAAGCACGTCCCGCTAAAATATCATCTGCAGTCATTGTTTGTTTAAATGAAGTAAACGCATTGATTACAACTGGTTTTGCCCCTGTTGATGCGATGACTTCATAATCTTTAAATTCATTTGCGAGCATTTCTGAAGTTACTAGGCAATTCAAACGAACTTCAACACCATAACGCTCAAGACGACGTTGCATAAATTGGATGACTTTCGTTAAATCTTGCTTACCAATTGGCACAGCCGCCAAACGAGTTAATCCCCCAAGTTCATCTTCTTTTTCACATAAAACAACATGATGACCTTTTTTATGGGCTACATAAGCAGCTTCCATACCGGCAACGCCCCCACCGATGACTAAGACCTTTTTCTTGACTGGTGCTTCTGGTAATGTATCTTCATTTTCTAATTCGAATGAAGGATTGATCGTACAAGAAACACGGTTACCAAACATAATTCCATTTAAGCAACGCAAGCAACCGATGCATGGTCGAATTTCATCTTCTCTTCCTTCTCTTGCTTTATTCGCAAATTCTGGATCACAAAGATTGGCACGTCCAATCATGCAAACATCCGCTTTCCCATTCGCAATTAATTCTTCCGCAAGCCATGGTTCAACAATACGACCTACTGTTGCTACAGGAATATGAACATATTTTTTGATTTCTTCTGATAATGCCGAGTGGGATCCCATTTTTGTTCCTGGAGCAGGAATGGAACTTCCACGCGCAATTGTTGTTCCGCCAGAAACATGGAGCATATCAACGCCCGCTTTTTCCAGCTCTTTAGAGACATAGATCATGTCATTCATATTCAATCCGCCATCTGTATATTCATCTCCAGAGATGCGTACATCGATAATAAAATCTTCTCCACAAACTTTGCGGACTTCTTCAATGACTTCTAAAGTCAATCTTAATCTGCCATGAATATCGCCACCGTATTCATCTGTTCGCTTATTGTAAAGTGGTGATAAAAAGCCACCCAATAAACCATGGGCATGCGCAGCGTGAATTTCTACACCATCCCCACCTGCTTTTTTTACACGTAAAGCGGCTTGACCAAACTGATGAATAATGACTTTTAATTCTTCTTTCGTCACTGGACGAGGTGCTTCTTTTGCATAGTATGGTCCGACAAAAGAAGGCGCGATTAAACGTGGTGTTCCCGGAATTGGAAATGCCATATAAGCCGGGTGAAATAACTGTGGCAAAATCAGTGCTCCATATTCATGAACACCATCAACGAGTTTTTTCCAACCTTCGATGAATGAATCATCATAGATTGACATATCGCCAGGTAAATAAACATAGGTAGGTTCTACTGTCACAACTTCGGTCACAAATAAACCTACGCCGCCTTTTGCACGTGCTTTATAGTGCTCAACCAACTCATCTGTGACATAGCCATGGTCTCCTAAATTCGTGGATAAAGGTGGCATAAAAATGCGATTTTTTGCTACTTTGTTGCCAATTTTAATTGGCGAAAATAAATGTGGATATGAATTTTCCATTGTTATCTCCTTTTTGTATATTGTAACGCGATTATTCCTTTTTGAATGTACTTTATTCTTTTTTCACAAACAATCACCAATATTGTATAGACATAAAAATATTCTTATTTCTGTTGATTTATTAAATACATGAGATTATGTATAGACAACATATCTCATTTTCTTACGTTAGAAAAGTGTTCAGCTTGAATCAATCTTCATACACAAAATTCACAAATCGCTTTTTGAGCAAAGTAAAAGCAGTCTAATCGAATAGACTGCCGAGTTGTTCTGTATATTCAGGATGTTCTTTTAGAAATTGGCGCAGTTGGTTTTGTTTATCAACCAAATGAAGCTTAGACTCAAAATCCTCCATCATCGCCACCCCTTTTTTTAGTGCATCATAAACTGCAGCTTTAGAAATATCCAAGTTTTCTTGAATTTCTTTTAAAGAAAGATCTTCTTGAAAGTAAAGTTCTAAAACTTCTTGTTGGCGCGGAGATAAAAACGCTTCGTATTGATCCAACAACAAATTGGCTTGAATATGCGAAATCATTATTCTTCTTCCAAACCTTTGGTAATTCCAATTAAATAGCTCGATAAATCAAATGGGCGTAAATCAGCTGGTTTTTCACCCAAACCTAAAAAGCGTACTGGTAATCCCAATTGATCGCGAATAGCCATCACGACACCACCTTTAGCAGTTCCATCCATTTTTGTCAAAATGATGCCCGATACTGGAGTGACTTCCATAAATTCTTTAGCTTGACTAATTCCGTTTTGGCCAGTTGTTGCATCGAGGACGAGCCATGTTTCATGTGGCGCTCCTTCGATTTGTTTTCCCGCAACGCGACTCATTTTTTCTAATTCGCGCATCAAGTTCAGCTTGTTTTGTAGACGTCCTGCTGTATCACAAATCAAGACATCCATGTTATGTTCTTTGGCATACTTGCAACCATCAACAATAACACTTGCTGGGTCTTGTTTTTCTTTTCCCGCAACACATGGAGCATTTAAACGTTCTGCCCAAATTTCAATTTGATCCACAGCTCCCGCACGGAATGTATCGGCAGCAGCAACTACTGGTTTTTTTCCAAGTTCTTGGAAATATTGGATCAATTTTGCGGTTGTTGTCGTTTTCCCTGAACCATTGACGCCGACCATCATAATGACTGTTGGTCCTTCTTCTTGCAAAGACCAATCTTCGTCTTGTTCAGGATTATAGAAATCATAAAGAATAGAGATTAAGTAATCTTCCATTGAGTCATAGTTTTTGATTTCTTTCGATCGTTCTTCAAAAAGTTCAACTACTTTTTGTGCGGTATGGATGCCCATATCACTTTCAAGAAGAATAATCATAATTTCTTCTAATAATTCATCCGTTACCCCATGGAATGAATTAGAGAGCGCACGAATGCGATCTCCAAAACTCTTGCGGCTTCTGGATAATCCAGTCAAATATTTGTCTTTATCTTGAGAACGAACAAATTTCGATTTTATCTTTTCAAAAAAAGCCATATCTATTCACCTACTTACTCATTTCTGTTGCATCTTTGAGCATCACTTTTAAAACTTGGCTGACCCCATCTTGTTGCATCGTCACGCCATATAACGTATCACATTGTTCCATCGTTCCCGGACGATGGGTAACAGTAATAAATTGCGATTGATCTTTAAAATTCGATAGATATTTAGCAAAGCGTTCAACGTTCGCTTGGTCAAGCGCTGCTTCTACCTCGTCAAAAATGCATAAAGGAACTGTTCTTGCTTTTAATATAGCAAACAGTACAGATATCGCAATTAATGCTTTTTCTCCCCCAGAAAAAGTAGACATATTTTTAACTGCTTTTCCCGGAGGTTGAACATCGACATCCACACCTGTATTCAACAAATCGTTAGGATCACATAAAACGAGTTTCGCTTTACCGCCCCCAAACATTGCTTTAAACACTTCATCCAAGCAATCGTTAATGCGATTAAACATCTCTTCGAATTGAACTGTCATGGTCTGATCCATTTCATCGACTGCTTCTAAAATTTGTTTACTTGCTTGTTCGAGTTCTTCTTTTTGACTTACTAAAAACTCGTATTTTTCTTTAATTTCTTTTAATTGATCGGGCGCAGCCAAATTGACATTGCCCAAAGAACTGAGGGTTTTGCGCAACGTTTTAATCCGACTATCTGCCGCATCAACGTCCACTTCTTTTTTCTGTTCTAATGCGGCTTCATACGTTAAGGCATAATCCGCAGACAAACGAGAAAGATTTTGTTCTAAGCGGGTTTCAATTCGAGCAAGCTCCAATTCTTTTTGTTGGATTGTACTCGAAAGTGCATTTTGTTCACGACGACTTGTGCGCAATAAATCATTGAGTTCACTACTGCGCTGGGAACATTCTTGTTTTTGGGCACTCAAACGAGTGAGTTCCCCTTCAATTTCATCCATACGTTGATGTAACTCGGACAATCTGGCAATTAAACCATTTTGCGCATTTGCCCGATTACGCGTTTCTTCATTTTCCTTTGCAGAAAGATCGAGTTGCGAAATTTGCAGTTGTAAACTTTGATACTTTTCTCGTTTAACTTGCACAAAGTTATCGAGTTTTTCTTTCTCAATTCGACTTTGCATTACTTCGTTGGTGAATTGTTCAACCTCACGAGTGATGCCTGCGATTTTTTCTTGCATATCTTGCAAATCAAATCGTTTTTGTTGGATCGCTTCTTCTAGACGAGCTTTTTCTTTTTTCAATGCCGGAATCGGATTGGATTGTTGACGCATGGAACCACCCGTCATTGCCCCACCAGCATGAACGACATCGCCACCAAGGGTCACAATTTTGACACTTTGTTTGAGTTTTCTTGCTGCATCGTTGGCACATTCCAAATCACGAGCCACTAAAATTGAACCTAATAAGCGCATTTTTAAAGGTTCATACACATCTAAACAACGTACAAAATCGCTCGCAACCCCTAAAATTCCCGCTGATTGTTTAGCAATTTGTTGTTGCCAATCGGCAAGTGTTCTCGCCTTGCAAACGCTCAACGGTAAAAACGTTGCTCGTCCACTTTGCGAACGTTTCAACCAGTTAATGGCCGCTCTTGCACAACCTTCGTTATCGACAACAATTTGTTCAGAAGCACTAGATAGCGCCGTTGTGATGGCCGATAAATATTCGTCATCGCATTCTAAAAGTTCACTCACCAAACCATGAATGCCGGCTAATCGATCTTGATTTTTCATCACCGCTTGCACGCCATGGTTGCGATACGGTGGATGAGCAATTCGCGATTCAATTCCCGCCAACTCATTTTCTAAATGATGTAATTCATTTTGTAGCAGTTGCCGACGGCTGTCATAACCTTGTAATTCATTGCGTGCACGTGACAGCTGTTGTTCTTTTCCTTGTAAAGAAACGATCGCTTGGTTTAAACGATTGCGGCGGTCTTCATATTCAAACTTTGCTTCGCCAAACAATTCAATTAACGATTGGCGTCTAGCTTGTTCATCCTCACTCGACAACAAGTTCTTTCGCCGTTCATCTAAAATTGCTTTTTGTTTTTGCAGTTGCATCGATTCTTCCATGCATTGCGATTTTTCACGTTGCATTCGTGCTAATTGGCCATCTAATTCTAAAATTCGTTTGGATAATGTCTCTAATTCATCATCCGCTTTTTGACCTGCAGCATTTTGTTGAATCAGCTGATAGTTCAACTGTTCCAAATCTTGGCGAATTGCCAATTCTTGTTCTTTTAATTCACCAATGCGAATCGCAAGAACAGAAATTTCAATCGAAGCAAGTTCTTCTTTTGCTTCAATATATTTGATCGCATCTTTTGCTTGTTCTTCTAAGACATCAACTTGATCTTTGTGGGTATCAATTAAATCTTGGACTCGGTCTAAGTTATTTTTGACATTTTCAAGTTTGGCAAGCGATACACGTTTGCGCTTTTTATACTTGGCAACACCCGCTGCTTCTTCAAACAACAAACGTCTTTCTTCTGGCTTAGCATCCGCAAATGAAGAAATGTTCCCTTGCGAAATAATCGATAATGAATCTCGACCAAGACCGGTATCCATGACCAAATCTTGGATATCCTTTAAACGACATGGCGTTTTATTGATGTAGTTGGAGATTTCGGAAGCACCACGCGAAATCTGTCTCGTAATTTCAATTTCGTCATAGGGTGAGTCAAATATTTTTTGCGTATTATCAAAGACTAATGTCGCCCGCGCCATATTGACTGCTTTTTTAGACTCTGATCCGGCAAAGATGATGTCTCCTAGAGATTGTCCGGATCGCAACGCTTTAGCGGATTGTTCCCCTAAAACCCAGCGAATCGCATCGGTGATATTACTTTTTCCACAGCCATTCGGACCAACAATCCCTGTTAATGGCTGATCAAATTGAATCACAGTTTTATTCGCAAAACTTTTAAATCCGGATAGTTCAATTCGTTTTAAAAACATCCAGGCTCTTCCTTTCTGTTCTATCTTCAAATCCAAAAACATCTCTTTTCTTGTTCCTCTTCTTATAGAATTGAACATGAAAAGATCTTCGTGTTTTTTGGACTCGTTTTGTTATTTTCTCACGTCAACGCGTATTTCTCAAATTTCCAATAAGATCCATGCGATCTAAGATTAGATATTTTTCAAATCATCAAAGTTTTTCATCCAACTCGATCTGTTTTTGCATCAAAAAAATCCTGATCCTTTTCGATTTTGAGCAATATTGATAAACCGTAACGATTTGTTTGGCATCTTTATTTCAACCACTGAATAATCGTGGCATGATAAAGATAATATAATATTTTCATATTTCATATGAAAAGTTCGTTCTATGCTTTTATCTAGTTTTTAATACTAGATCTCATTATAATAAACACTAGAAAGAAGGACTTATATGGAAAAGACAATTCATCATTCATCACAACAACCACAGCTGATGAAAAATACGTATCATTTGACGTTCCGTGAAGAAGTCGGCAATGCCGTCAGTCATGGCGTCATGATGTTTCTCTATCTTTTTGCGCTACCCTTTCTTTCCGTCTATGCCTATTTACAAGACGGGTGGATTGGTGTAGTTGGCATGGGCATATATGGAATTTGTATGATCGCCATGTTTGGGGGTAGTTGTCTCTATCACATCATGCCTTATGACACAAAATGGAAACTTGTTTTCCGTAAGCTCGATCATATCTCCATCTTATTAGCGATAGCCGGAACATACACTCCAATTTGTTTAGGAATTGTCGATCACTACATGTTAAAAATCGTATTAGCTGTTGAATGGTTATTAGCGATCATCGGCATTCTTCTCAAAAGTATTTCCAAATATGCTCATCCGGCTATCTCTATGATCCTATATATGTCTATGGGTTGGTTAGCAGTTCTTGTCTTACCGATTATCATTGCTCAAACCGGTTGGAATTTCGTTTTCTATCTTTTAGCCGGTGGTTTATGTTACACAATAGGCGCCATCTTCTATGCGAAAAAGAAACCATATTGTCATTTCATTTGGCATTTAATGATTGCGGCTGCCTCCTTAATCTTCCTTTGGGGCATTTTACTCTACATTTAACAAATACTAGTACGAACTGATTTTGATAAAATTTTTAGGACTGCTCGCTCAGTCCTTTTATATTTTGAAAGATTGATTCTTCAAGATCATTCAAGCGCACAAAAGCCTGGCTTAATCGCAAATGCGAATGTGGCCAGGCTTTTCAGCTTTTTAAATAGAAATCAAATTTCGTTTAAGCTATTCAATTGATTGTTTGAATACAAAACTTTTTTAGCTTATGATGATTTAACCTTATTTTGTTGGAACTAATGAAGTACGGAAGGCGATACCTTCATCATGCCAACCATAAGAAACTAATGCATTCTTTTCTTGTTGATTCATCGTGTAATGATGTTGACCACCATTGGGATTATAAACACGGAACACTGGTGCACTCTGTGGTTTATTAGATGCATACCATGAAACTTTTTCATCGTGCCATCCTAGAGAAACAAGAGTATTCTTTTCATTTTCATCTGTTGTGTAATGATGCAATCCACTATTTGGATTGTAAACACGATAGACAGGATTTCCTTCTTTATTTGCTTCAGTCATGAATGAAACACCTTCATCATGCCATCCAATGTTTGTGATATGCATGAATTCATCATAATTAGTTGTATAGAGGTGTTCCCCATTATTTGGATTGTATGCACGATAAACCGCATTTTCTACTTTTTCTGTATATCCAATGGCTGGAATGGAAACAGGATCTGTTTTATGATGACAAACTACGCAATATTGATATTTAGCACCTGCTTCATCTTTAGTCGGTTCTTTATCAATCACCCAAGTATAAGTGTGTCCAGTTGCAGGGATTTCCGTTGGCTTTGCTAAATCGTTTAATCCCTTTTCGTCTAAATAAGTTTTATGACATACAGTACATTCATAATGTTCTTCAACGCCAGGTTCTGTGCAAGTTGGATCTTTGCTTACTTTTTTGATTGTATGTACGTGAACATTGCCACTTGGTTTAATCCCTTCCGGTAATTTTTCAGTAAAATTACCGCCGTTTACAGTGACTGAAGAACTTTGAGCAACATTCAGTTTACCTTTGATTTCACCACCACTAATTGTTAAGCCACCATCTTTTGCAACACTCTTAGTAAAAACTGCAGTTTCACCTTTAACCACTGCATCACCAGAAATTGTTAGTTTGCCAATCGAAGTAGCGGAATCGTTACCGTTATAAATGGCTGCTTTTGCTCCTGCATTTGGATTATTATTTTCAATATATCCGCCTTTAATCTCTGCTTTATTCCAGTTCATAATGGCATATTGATGATTAGATGTAATAGTACCACCGTTGATCGTTAACTCACCATTTTCATCGTTTTTAATGGAGTTTATACCACCACTAATATATGCACCATCATTAATCGTAAGTTTTGCGACAGCTTTTCCACTATCTGGAATATCCTTTGAACTAAACCAACCGTTTTCAACGCAAGATGAAAAATCACCCACATTGCTGATTGTTGCTCGATAAACTGTCAATGTACCATGATTCACAGCTGTGTAATAAGAGTTACGTGCTACTGATCCATTTTGATCATGATCATTTGGGCGATCAAGTTTAATCCCGCCATCTAAAACGGCAGTCCCATTATTAATTAGAGCAGCTTTTGCATGAGATGTATTTTGAATAGTTCCCTCTCCAGTAATTGTTACAGTTGCTCTTTGTCCAATTGTAATCGTATCTTTGTTAGCTTCGTTCGTTAATCTAGCTCCTTTTGCAAATTGCAAAGTTAATTTCTTACTATCTGGAATAGAAATACTTGCCGTTTGTTCTCCCTGAATTTGAATTGTGTCTCCATCTTTTGCATTGTCGATGGCTTGTTGAATGGAATTCGTTGTTTGACTCACTTCTGATTCATTAACTACTTCAAATTCATTTGCCAATACGCTGACTGGTGATTGGGTTAAAACCATAGATGCCATTAAGCAGGCACCCATCCATTTTTTCATTTTCATTATGTTCTTCTCTTCTTTCCCAACGATTATCGTCATTAAATATAATCATTGTGATTTCAGGTTACCCCCCCCCGCTATTTTGTCAATCATCTGATTCATACTATACTTAAACCATTTATATGGTTTTTACACATATACTCTTTACTCATTACCGATCAGAATAAAAAAGCATCTCTACTTCAATTGAGTAAAGATGCATAGATTTAGAAAAAGCGGACAATGTCCATATAAGTTGTGAAGATCATTAATCCAATCAACAATGCAAAGCTTCCTAATAATAAATATTCTAAAAAGCGTTGTGGGATCCTTCGTTTAAAGATTGCTTCAAATAAAGTAATCAAAATGCGTCCTCCATCTAATGATGGAATAGGTAGTAAATTGAATAAACCAATATTCAAAGAAATCAAAGAACAGAGGCTTAAATACGATAAGAATCCATAGGAAACCACTTGTTCTGTCACTTTATATACCCCAACTGGCCCCGAGAGATTCTCAAGTCCTTTTAATTGGAAAAGCTGTAATAATGAGCGACCCATCATTTTCGTATCATTCCACAGTTGTTTTGCGCCAACCACAAATGATTCAAAAAAGCCAACTTCACGAATCGTGGATTGGGAAGTGAACCCTAACATGTAACGCTGTGATTCTTCATCATATTGCGCAGTCATTGTCGCGCTAAATGTTTCATCGCCACGTAAAATTTTATATTCGTTTGCGCCTGTATTGTATTGTAAAAACTCAACCACATCATCTTGTGTTTTGGGTTTAACACTACTGCCATCTTCAGCCATAATTTGCAGAATTGTATCTCCTGAAACGAGTCCTGCTTTAGCGGCTGGTGAATTATCGATGACTTCATAAACAATCGGTTTAGGCGAATCGACGATAGTTCCTTGAACCATAATCAGTGAACTCATCAACAACCAGGCAAATAAGACGTTAATGATGACACCGGCACTCATCACAAAAACTTGTTGCCAAACAGGCTTGTTGTTGAGTCGTTGGTTTTCGGGAACTTGATTCAACCATTGATCTTCATCATCTTCATCTACGTCAACATCCATCGCAATCGAAACGGATCCGCCAAAAGGAAGGGCACGTAAAGAAAAGAGAGTGTTTTTCCCTTGTTTTTGCCAAAGTTTAGGTCCTACGCCAAATGAGAATTCATGGACGTAAACACCACAAGCACGAGCTGCGAAATAATGTCCCGCTTCGTGAATAATCACAATGACAAACAACATCAAAATGAATGCGAGTATCCCTGTCAGAAAATTCATTTCATCAAACCTTTCTATGTCTAAAAAGAGTTTCTGTCTTTGTTTGACGCAAAAATACTAAAATATTTTCAATCTAACAATCAAGCCTAAGACTTAAACGGCAATTAAAATCCAGCAATTCCATTTGTTACTACAATACTGCTGAAAGAATGCCAAATAAAATAAAGTTCATCAATAATGAATCGACGCGGTCTAATACTCCACCATGTCCAGGTAATAGATTGGAGAAGTCTTTAAGTTTATATTCGCGTTTAAAGCTGGAGAAGCATAAATCACCAAGTTCAGCAAACACAGGTGCCAGTACGCAAATAGCAAGATTTAATGTGTAATTTAATTCTTGAACATAGAATAAACTCAATCCCCAAGATAGTGCCATTCCAATGATCCAGCCCCCGAAAAATCCTTCCCAAGTTTTCTTAGGAGAAACTCGTTCATTCATTTTATGCTTACCAAAGAAGCGCCCGCAAAAATAAGCACCACTATCGGATCCATAAGTCGCAAAACAAAGTGTCCATAAATAACGATGTTCTTTTAAAATCAACTCTTGCATGCATAAAAAACATATGCCAAAAATCGCAAAGAACGTTAATGCCGCAAAGGCATTCGTTTGGGAAAAACTTTCAATAAAAATTGGTAATACCCAAATTGAAACGATGCCAAGGGCAATCCACGCAAATAACAATTGTGGGTAATAGGCTTTAACGACCGGTGTTAGTAGGACTAAAACGATTTCTAAAATCGTGACACCGATTCCCCATGTTTTAAATCCATCCAATGCATGGAGCCATTCATAAGCCCCAGCACAAACAATAAAAACACCTAATGCCTCAAGTGCCCAGCTACCATATACAACTGGAAAAAAGACAACCGCAATAATAAACAAAGCGGTAATAATTCTAGTCTTCATTACTTAGACCTCCAAAACGACGATCGCGATTTTGATATTCGGCAATGCACTGTTGCAATGCTTGTTCATCAAAATCTGGCCATGGTGTCGGCGTAAAAATCAATTCCGCATAAGCGATTTGCCACAACAAGAAATTGGAAATGCGACATTCGCCACTTGTGCGGATCATCAAATCTACATTTTCTTGAACAAAAAGCAATTCATTGACCTCTTGTTCTTGAATATCGTTTTCCCTTTGCCCACTTGCCACTTGGTTGGCATAGTTTTGCATCGCCAAAACGAGTTCTCTTTGGCTACCGTAGTTGATTGCCAAACATAATTCCATGCCCGTATTGACAGCTGTTTGATTGACTGCTTTTCGAATCACTGCTTTGGTATTTTCTGGGAATTTTTCTAATTCCCCCGCAAATGTGACGCGAATGTTATTGTCCATCAATTCTTGAATGAATTTATTAAAAAACAATCCTGGAAGTTTGCATAAGTATGAAACTTCATCTTCAGGACGTTTCCAGTTTTCTGTCGAAAAGGCATAGAGGATTAATTTTTGAATGCCTAAGCGTTTTGCTTCTAAGGCAATATCGCGGACGCGATCGGCACCTTTTTTATGTCCTGCAGTACGAGGCAAATTTTGTTTTTTTGCCCAACGTCCATTGCCATCCATAATAATGGCGACCGTTTGCGGTGTGTTTAACATCCTAATCTTTCCTTTCAAAAAAAAGCCCTATTCGGGCTTTATTGCGTTTATCCTTCGAGAAGATCTTTTTCTTTTGCAGCAGCCAAAGTGTCTACTTTTTTCACGAATTTATCAGTTAACTTCTGGCATTCATCTAACCATTCTTTAGATGTATCTTCAGAAATTTCTTTATCTTTTTTGATTTTGTCATTCGCATTACGACGGATATTACGTAAGTTTACTTTTGCTTCATCTGCATATTTTTTAGCTTCTTTAGCGAGTTGTTTACGACGTTCTGTTGTCAGTGGTGGTACGTTAATACGGATGCAGTCAGCTTCAGCTTGTGGTATTAAGCCAAGGTTAGCTGCAGAAATAGCATGGTTAATATCTTTAACTGTTGTTCTGTCGTAAGGTTTGATCACTAATTGTGTTCCTTCTACAACAGAGATTTTTGCCATTTGGTTAATTGGTGTTAATTCACCATAGTAATCTACACGAACGCGGTCTAACATCCCAGCAGAAGCACGTCCTGTACGGATTGTTTTTAAGTTATTTTCGAAGTTCTCGATTGTTTCTTCCATTTCGAGTTCGGCAGTTTCTAAAAATTCAGCCATGTTGTTTTCTCCTTTTAATTTTCCTTGTTGTTTTTTATTGTTTTATTGAGTGATTGTTGTTCCTTCAACTTCGCCTCTAACTGCTTTTTCAATATTTCCTTTTTCGTTCATATTGAAGACAATTAAATCGACATCGTTATCCATGCACATAGAAATGGCAGTTGAATCCATAACTTTTAAACCTTTGTTTAAAACGTCCATATAAGTGAGGCGATCGAATTTTTTCGCTTCAGGATTCAATTTTGGATCGGAATCATAAACACCATCAACCCCATTTTTTGCCATTAAAATGACATCTGCGCCAATTTCGCTTGCACGAAGTGCTGCTGTTGTGTCTGTAGAGAAATATGGAGAACCTGTTCCAGCTCCAAAAATCACTACGCGTCCTTTTTCTAAGTGACGCAGCGCACGGCGTAAAATAAATGGTTCAGCAACTTTTTGCATTTCGATTGCAGTTTGAACACGTGTTACAACGCCTTCATTTTCTAGTGCGTTTTGAACTGCAAGGGCATTAATCACTGTCCCGAGCATTCCCATGTAATCTGCTTGGGTACGGTCCATCCCCATATCTTGGATTTGTTTTCCTCGAATGAAGTTTCCACCCCCAACGACAATCGCAAGTTCAACGCCTGTTTCTTTCACTCTTTTTAATTCAATAGCCAGCTCTTTTAATACTGCTGGTTCAAGATTGTTTTCTTTTGATGAAAGAGCTTCTCCGCTCAATTTCAATAAAACTCGTTTATACATTTGTCAATTCGTCCTTTTCATTGCCCTCATTATACATGAGCCATTCAAGAAAAAAAAGAACAGGCCTATGAGCCTAATTCTATCGATTCATTCTCTAATCAATCTTTATATTTTTCAAGCTTCTAATCGCATTATTCTTTGGGGTTGGTATTCCAGCTCATCAAAATCATCTTTTTTGCACTGCAAATCACAAGATTCATTTTCAACATTACATTGCACGCTTTAGAATTTAATAATAACTATTTAATTTGTTCTCATGTACAATATGTATATTCAAACATGCATACTTGTATGACTTTCGATAGATATAATCATGTTCTCTTGATGATTTCATATCTATCCAAACAATAGCGAAAGGAACATTATGTCTTCTCATCCACCTATGATTGAGGTTCGCAGTTTACGCAAAGAATACCCTGTTGAAGACGATCCTGTTGTCGCTTTAGATCATATTGACCTCAATATCGCTCAAGGTGAAATTTGTTGTATATTTGGTCCTTCTGGTTCGGGAAAAAGTACCCTTTTAAACTTACTCGCCGGACTAGAAAAACCTACCCGAGGCGGCATTCGGATTCATGGCGTTGTAATCAACCAACTCAACGAATCAGAGCTTGCCTTATTTCGTCAACAAAATACGGGATTTATTTTTCAGTCTTATAATCTTCTACCCGCATTAAATGCACTAGAAAATGTCGCAATGCCATTGATGTTTAAAGGTGTATCTAAATCAAAACGAGAATATGTTGCCAAAGGTTTATTAAAAATGGTCGGGCTCGAAAATAGAATGAATCACTACCCTTCCCAAATGTCAGGGGGGCAACAACAGCGTGTCGGGATTGCCCGCGCCTTTGTCACAAAGCCTTACGTGATTTTTGCCGATGAACCAACAGGAAACCTCGATTCAAAATCTTCTTTAGAAGCTCTCGAAATGATCCGGACGTTTTCAAGACGATTTAATCAAACCGTTGTGATGGTTTCTCACTCAGCTATGGCTGCTCGTTATGCTGATCATATTGTCACCATTGAAGATGGTCGCATCATCAAAGAAGAATTTCCAAGCAAAGATCAACCTTTAAATCTCGTTGAAATCTAAGCGTCAACAACTAACCTCAAAGATAAACACACAAAACGAATTTCGTTTGATCCATCAATCCCTAATTGGATTTAGAAAGCAATAGAATTATGAAGCATCCAATCATGACCTCATTACTTAGTGTCAGCCTTGCTTTGGGACTGACCCCTATTCTTCAACCTACAATCAATACCCCTATTCACGCAAAACTTGCCCCAACAACGGGATCTCTCAACTTATTAGTTTGCGATGTTCTCGATAGTCAAAACAATCCCGTTTATCAATGGGATCCGGCAAGTCCGTATACCATTCGCATGGTCTTCAAATCAACAGGATGGCTTACGCATGAAGCAGTCCAAAAAGATGAATTAAAAGTTGGACAAGTGATCAAAAGCGTGCAAGCGGATCTCCTTAAATCTGACTTTTGCGCTGATGCCGGGACGGTTAAACTGTTATCCAATGCCAATGATCCATTCCAAATTGAAGTCTTATTTAAAAATGCGAAATGGATCGGACCTGGCAATAACGTATCTTGGGCTATTACTTATCCTGCAGCCCAAAAACCGGGCATCAATGGTTCGATCCCCATTGTCGCAACAGATAATTCAAATCCAACGCCAGATGCCCCTCCAATGCCGGAAGCACCGCAAGAAGGTGGAGATCAACAATCGGATTCGGTAGAAGGATGGAATGAATTTAGTGGCGATCCTAATGAAGATCCTGGCGATACAGCGCCAGAAGCACCAAAACCAGCCGCTGCCGCACCTAATTTAATTATCGATAACTATTCCTATGGCGGAACGAGTGTCCAAGCCGGTAAAACTTTTGATTTATCCATTAACTTTATGAATACCTCTAGAGCATTAGCGGTCGAAAATATCGTGATGTCTTTAGAAACAGCTGAAGGTATTTCGATTGCGAACTCCAGTAATACGTTCTACTTTGAAACACTTAAACCACGCCATAACATCACCCAAAACATCACTCTTCGAGCGACAGGTAAAGGCGAAAATAGTTCGCCAACAATTGGAGTGAATTTCCGTTATGAATATATTGATCAAAATCAACGTATGGAAATTACGCGAAGTGAAACGATCGCAATTCCAGTTACCCAACCTGAACGTTTTGAAATCACCGAACCGACACTTCCTGAAATGCAAGTTGGTATGGAAAACGTATTAAGCTTCCCTTACGTGAATAAAGGAAAAGGAACACTCTACAATGTAGCAGTCAAAATCGAAGGCGATGTCGATGCACTACAACCTGTGCAAAACTTAGGTAACTTTGAATCCGGACGCTCTGGCACAATCGATGCCATTTTCACAACAACCCAAGAGGGACCAACACCATTTAAAATCATTGTGACTTACGAAGATGCTGATGGAAACGAAAAGAAACGAGAATTCAAATATGAGCCAACCGTAATGGCCATGCCAGAACCAGAACTCCCTCCAGAAATGATGGATCCCATGGATCCACAATTAGAAGAACAATCAAGTCATAACTGGGTGTGGATTGTTGGTGTAATTCTCATTGTTGCTTTAGGCGGTGGCTTCTGGTGGTTTAAAAAACGCAAAAAGAAAACAAATAAAGTCAGCGAAGCCGAAAAAGAAAACGAAGAGATCGATTGGTTTAAAAAAGAAGATTTAGAAATCGAACAACAAGAAACAAAACAAGAAGCACAACCTGCACCTACTCCAAAACAAGAAACACCAACTTCTTCTCACGATGAAAATGTAGAGGAATAATCATGAAGTTTACAGATCGCCTACTCAGTGCTCTACAAAATCTGAGACGGCATAAAACAAGAACAATTCTCACTTCACTAGGAGTAGTTGTTGGCTGTATGTCGATTTTGATCATGGTCTCGATTGGCTTTGGTTTATCAGAATCCCAACAATCGATGATTGAAGGAATGGGTGACATCACCAAAATCACGATCTACAACAACCAAAATTTCGGTTCAACAAGCAATACCACAACAGGTACAACTTCCTCTACAACCAATGCGATTAATGACGAAAAGCTTTTAGAGTTTAAAGCGATTGAACACGTCAAAGTTGTTTCTCCCCTTTTACAACTCGATGATTTACAAGCGAAAGTCTCTGCCAAAAATGACATCTATCAAGCAGATTATTGTCCAATTGTCGGAATGTCGAAAGATTTAATCAATGAAGAATATTTAGGTTTAGAAGAAGGGATCTTTCCTCAATCGTCAACTTCCACACAAACAACAGACGTTTTAGTCGGTGCTGACTTTGCGTATCTCTTTAAGGATACCCGCCGTCCGGAAGGACAAAATATGATTTATCCTTATGAAGATGGCATGGGTTACTATGGCGTAATGGGACAAGAAGAAGTACTTCCAGAAAAACAAGAGCCTTATTTCCAACCTTTAGACGAAACAATCAAATTGACACTCAGCTCGTTTACTGAATCGAGTTCAACGCCAAAAGAAACGAGTTTTAAACTTCGTCCCGTTGGGAAAACCGTGGCTGATTACAACTTAACTTATGAAACATCGGAAGGGATCATGATGGATCTCGATAGCTTTAAAAACATCGTCAACCAAGCAAGACGAGATGCGGGATTACCTCGTAAAAACTTCACATATAGTTCTGTTGTCGTTTATGCTGACTCAATCGATCATGTCAAAAGTATTCAAGACACAATTACCGGCATGGGCTATGAAGCATTTTCGACCCACGACACAATCGAATCGATTCAAGAAAGTAGTCGCTCCATCCAAATGATTCTTGGTGGAATTGGCGCGATTTCCTTGCTCGTTGCTGCCATTGGCATTACCAATACGATGATTATGTCTTTAACAGAAAGAACCCGCGAAATCGGCATCATGAAAGCACTTGGATGTCGAACGAAAGACATTCAAATGATCTTCTTAACTGAAGCTGGAACCATCGGATTTTTAGGCGGATCCTTCGGGATTTTATTCTCATATCTCATCAGTTGGGGCATCAATTACCTAGCTTGGCAGCCTAAAGGCGGTTTCATTGAATTTATACAATTTATCTTTACAAGTGGTAGTGGACGAATCTCTGTCATCCCTTTATGGCTAGCATTATTTGGCTTATTGTTCTCCATTATTATCGGCTTAGTCGCTGGTTTTATCCCGGCTAGACGAAGCTTAAAAGTATCGGCTTTAGAAGCGATGAAATACAACTAATATAAATGATTTAAGGCACAACGTTTCGATCGTTAACCATCAAACCTTTCGAAAGCGTCGCGCCTTTTTTCAGATCAAAATAAGAACGGAGACTAAACTATGAATCCAATCACCACCCTAACTCGGGCATGGCTAACGAGGTCCTTTCAACCTTTTACGTTTCAAAATGAATATGATCAAGTCTTAGATTATCAAGATTGCGAAAATTTAGGACTTTATGTTCATATTCCTTTTTGTCGCAGTTTGTGTAACTTTTGCCCATATTGTAAAGTGCGCTATCAACAAGATTTATGTGATCAATATATTGATGCTTTACTTGAAGAAATCCATCTTGTAGGCAGTCAATCTTGTAATCGTAAAAAAGTGACCAGTCTATATTTTGGTGGCGGTACACCGGCTCTAGTTGCCAATCGCATCAAGGAAATTATAGATGCTTTAAATGAACATTTTGAAATTACCGAAGGCATTGGTTTAGAACTTCATCCTGATAACGTCAATATTCCTACACTTCAAATGCTCAAAGAAGCTGGAATTACAAAAATCAGCATTGGCATTCAATCGTTTAGCGACAAATATCAAAAAATTCTTGGTCGCCATCAAATCGATCTAGAAGGGATCAAAAAAGCGCTTCATGCTGTTTCATTCGAAACTGTCTCGATGGATTTTATTTTTGCTTTACCCAATCAAACTTTTGAAGATTTAAAAGCTGATATTGATCAAGCATTTGAACTTGGAGCTAACCATGTTGCCATCTATCCTTTCATCGACTTTACATTCACCACAAGTCAAGTTAGCGCTTTGCCCAAAAAAGAGAAACGCAAACTACTTGATCAAATCACAAATTATTGTTTAGATCAGGGCTTTTATCGAAGTTCGATTTGGACTTTCTCCAGCCATGAACAAGCTCAATATTCTTCCATGACTCGAGATAACTTTTTAGGATTTGGTTGTTCAGCAACCACACTTTTAAAAGACCAATTTAAAATCAACACCTTTGATATCGCATCATATTGCCAAAGAATCCAAGAAAGAAAACTAGCTACTTCTTTAACAATCCGCTTTACATTGCGACAGCGCATGATTTATTGGTTGTTTTGGACTGCCTATAGTACAAGAGTCAATGCCAACGACTTTGAACACTTCTTTGATATGCCACTTCAAAATATGTATGGCCTTGACCTGTGGCTTGCTCAAAAACTTGGCTTCATCACAAAGCAAGATGATCTATATGAAATGACGCTCAAAGGCGCATTCTATTATCATTATTACGAAAATTTCTATACATTAGCGTATATTGACAAGATGTGGGGAATCTTAAAAAATGAATCCTTCCCCACAAAAATCACATTGTAAATTTGCAACTACTATTAGAGCAAAAGTTTTTTCAAAAGATTTGACATCTTTTCTCATTTTACTTTTAATAAAGATGACGAGTAGAATTACTCAAAAAGCGGTGAACCCTACCATAAGTGGGAGCTAAAAAAGCGGTGAACCCTACCATAAGTGGGAGCTAAAAAAGCAGAGGGCTGGATCGCAGGATCCAGTCCCTTTATTTTAGGAGATCAACATGAAATTTTCATTTTATATGGTAGATGCCAACTATTGTGATTATCTGCGAAAGAGCGATCCATGTGTACCTTATACAATGGAGAATAAAACGACTCGTCCCTTCGTTGGTATCGTCTTTTCTATCAACAACTTTCAATACTATGCACCTTTAACTTCTCCAAAACACAAACATTTACAGATGAAAAACCAAATTGATTTCCTCAAAATCAATGGAGGCAAATGGGGAGCCATCAATTTTAATAATATGATCCCTGTCCATCCTAGCAGTTTAACTAAAGTAGAAATGAAGATTTTTGATACAGACTCCCCTGCAGATATTGCCTACAAAAATTTGCTTTCTAATCAGCTATCGTGGTGCATCTCAAATCGTGATGTCATTTTAAAACAAGCAGAAAAACTTTACCGCCTGATCGCCAGCAAAAAAGCTTGGGATCATCTTATAGATCGTTGCTGTGACTTTACTTTGGATGAAACGTTATGTGAATCATATAAGACTGAAAAATATCTAACTCAAAATTAGAATTCTGCCCCATACTTAGACCACTGTTGTTTTGTAAACATACAATTGATGATTTTAAAATTTTCAAAAACAGTTAACCCCCGTCACCATTTTGATGACGGGGGTTATGCGTTTTTAAGTTCAAATATTTATTTTTCTATCTATTCGAAATTCTATCTTAAAGTATTACTTTCTGTTTACTTACTTTTGTTTAGACAACTATAAAAAACTATATTATCTTAATTTACATATCATATTCTCGATCAAATGATAAATATCTTGTTCCTTGGAATGTGAGTTGACCTTGATCACCCTCAACAAGTACGCCATACTCCGTACCGGATACAACAAACTCCATTCGATCGCCACTTTCTACTTGAAACGTCACATAGTACGTCGTGTATGAGGTTGTATGGAATCCATGTGCACCTGTCGGATCGCCAGCGATTGCCTGTTGATTATAAGTTGTATTTTGACGTTTTGCGACGACCTTTGCAAATACAGTTAGGCGCGGAGAATGATTATTTTTAGACCAAGTCGTAATTCCTTTCGCAAAATTAACGATAATCATAATAAAGATCAGTAAAAAAATGATGGGGAATAACACATTGAATAAATCGAACATTTCATTATCCTCCTGAATGATTTTGTATTTAAATTATACATTTCTCTTTAAATCACTGTCATTCACTTTTCTACCTAGGATCATAAAAAACTTTGATTGAATATCGATCTAGACACGTTTTCCAAAAATCTCTACACCGAAAAGAATTTGAGAGCTGCATCCGTTTTTATAAGTTTTAGAATTACTAATCTATGTAACAAACAAAACGTAAAAAAACGGCACAGTCATTTGACCATACCGTTTAAGATTAGCTTTTCTGATTTAAATCGTTTGTGTTAAACGACTATTTTTGAGCAGCTGCCATTTGAGCTGCAACTTCAGCTGCGAAATCTTCTTCTTTTTTCTCAATACCTTCACCAACTTGGTAGCGAGTGAAAGATACAACTTTTGCGTTGTTTTCTTTGAGGAATCCAGCAACTTTTTTCTTGGAATCTAAGAAGAATTCTTGATCTAATAAGCATTCTTCTTGGAAGTGTTTAGATACTTTACCTTTTAAGATGCCTTCGATCATTTTTTCTGGTTTACCAGCCATTTTTGGATCTTCTGCCATGATTTTTCTTTGAACTTCTTCTTCATGAGCAAGAACTTCAGCTGGGATTTCGCTTTGGTCAACGTATACAGGACGCATAGAAGCTACTTGCATAGCGATGTCTTTAGCTACTTGTTCATTTCCACCTTCTAAAAGAACTAAAGCGGAAATAGCACCTTTGTTGTGCATGTAAGCACCGAATGTTTGTGCATCAGTTTTATTAACTACAGCAACACGACGAAGAGTGATTTTTTCTCCGATTGTAGCAGTAGCAGAAACGATTGCATCATTAACTGTACCTTCAGCAACGTTTAAGTTTAATGCATCTTCAAGAGTAGCTGGAGTGTTCGCTAAGAATACTTCTTGAAGAGTGTTGAGCAGTTCAAGGAACTGTTCGTTTTTGGAAACGAAGTCTGTTTCGGAGTTAACTTCGAATAATACAGCTGTGTTTCCAGATACAGCAACGCGTGTTAAACCTTCAGCAGCAATGCGTCCGGATTTTTTAGCGCTTTTTGCAATTCCGTTTTCACGAAGCCAGTCGATGGCTTTTTCCATATCACCGTTTGTTTCGTTGAGGGCTTTTTTGCAGTCCATCATACCTGCGCCGGTTTTTTCACGCAGTTCTTTTACCATTGATGCAGTGATTGCCATTGTAGATTTCCTCCCTATGCAAACTTAAGCTTGTGCTTCTTCTGCTTTTGGAGCTTCAGCTTTAGGAGCATCTGCTTTTGGAGCGTCGTTTCTTGGAGCTCTTGGTGCTTGTCCATCACGTGGTCCACGATTTTGGTTAGGACGGTTATTGTTGTATGGACGACGACCAGCATTGCGGCGTTCCATGTTTCTTTTACGACGTTCTTCGTTTCTTTGTCTACGACGTCTTTCGTTTTCAGCGATTTGTGCTTCAACGTTACGAACAACATCTTCCATGTTAACGTCAGTTTCTGGGTTGTCGAGGTATGCGATTTCAACAAGTCCACCTTTAGCATCAACGATAGCGTCAGCTAAGATTGTTGTTACTAATTTGATGGAACGGTTAGCATCATCGTTAGAAGCGATTGGGAAATCAGCATCTTCTGGATCGCAGTTTGTATCGAGCATTGCGAATACAGGGATACCTAATTTTTTAGCTTCTGCAACTGCGTTATGTTCTTCTTTTGGATCAACGATAACGATTGCATCTGGCAGTTTTTTCATTTCTTTGATACCGCCAAGAGAAGTTTCAAGTTTAACTTTTTCTTTTAAGAATTGAGCCTGTTCTTTTTTAGTGTAAACTTCTAATTTTCCAGAAGCTTCCATTTCTTCGATTTCGATCAGGCGTTTGATTCTTTTCTGGATAGTACGGAAGTTAGTTAAAAGACCACCTAACCAACGTTTGTTTACATAGAAAGAACCAGAACGTAATGCTTGTTCTTCGATTGTTTCAGTTGCTTGTTTTTTAGTTCCGACGAAGAGAACTTTTCCGCCTCTTTCGGAGATTGCTTTTAATTCAGCATAAGCTGCTTCGATTTGAGCAAGAGTTTTGTTTAAATCAACGATGTAAACCCCATTTCTGCTTGTGTAAATATAAGGTTTCATCTTTGGGTTCCATTTGCGGGTTTGATGTCCGAAGTGAACACCATTTTCCAGCAATTTTTTCATGGATACAATGTTAGACATAATATATTTTCCCTTTCCGTTAGTCCTCCACCACTTCGAAGAGAATCAACACAATTGTGCACGGGATTCCCCATTCATGGTGTGTGTATTTGCGCTATAAAAACGCAACTGTGATTATAACAAACACGCAAGGCGTAAACAAGCATTAATCGGGATGAAAATCATCAAATGCTTGTTTACACGCTTTCGTGAGTTTTTCGTTAGAAATATGCGTATAAATTTGAGTTGCCGAGAGTGAAGAGTGGCCGAGTAACTCTTGTACCGTGCGAATATCTGCTCCACCATCAAGTAAATGGGTCGCATAAGAATGGCGTAACATATGTGGATGAATCTTTAAGCCCATACCAATTTTGTCAGCATGCGATTGCATACGATATTGAATTCCCCGACTCGTTAGCGGTTTGCCATTCTTGTTATAAAATAGTCGCCCCTTGCCACCGGTTTCTACTTGCCATGCTTGCAATAATTCAAGTAGCCATTTAGGAATAGGCACAATGCGCTCTTTGCTGCCCTTCCCCATGATACGCAGGATTCTTTGCGTAAAATAAACGTCTTGCCAATCCAGATTGCATGCTTCTGATACGCGCAAGCCACAACCATAAATTAACGAAAACAAAACTTGATCGCGGCGATCTAATGGATTGTCCAAATCAAATCCCGAAAGAAATTCTCCTACTTCATCTTGGAATAAAAATTCTGGGAGATTTTTTTCTTTTTTAAAGGAATGGATTTGGCTTAAAGGCATCCCTTCAACAAGTCCTTGCACGGCTAAAAACTTATAAAATTGCCGAAGCGTGGAGAGCTTACGAGACATTGTCGAGTTTTTGAGTTGCTTCTGGCCATTTTGGGAGCGAATTGCTGAACAATATTCCAGTACGACTAAGCGATCCACTTGCAGATAGTCTAGATGGCGTTTTTGAATCCATTGCCGAAATTGTTCGAGATCAATGCGTTGGGCATTGGCAGAATCCATCGAGCGCGAATTCGTCGCAAATTGGTGGGCAATGAATAATTCGATTTGATCCTCCATATTTGAAGGAATGTCATTTGTATTCAAATGAATCTCTTCCATACTGACCCTCCTGAATTGCGTTTTATTGTTGTTCTAGTCTTTGTTCAAGTGGCGCTGCTGGTTGTAAAGAAAAATCATTTGCTTCAAGCCAAGTAAAGTCTTCATTGACTTGTTGTGCTTTTTCTTCCATGATCGCCAATGCATTTTTCGCTAAAACATCTTTACGATCTTTTTTACGCACTTTTTCTTTTAACGAGAAAATACCAAAATTGGCATTCATGGGTTGGAAATGGTTTGGTTCGGCATGAGAAATGTAAAACGCTTGTGAACCCATTGCCGTTTGTGTTCCAAATAAAACCGGTTCTTTTTCTTGGAGTTGTCTTGCTAAAGCAATTGCTGCCGATAAGCCACTCGCTGCACTTTCTACATAACCTTCAACACCACTGATCTGTCCGGCAAAAAATAAATCTTGACGTTTTTTTGTTCGATATTGTTCATCGATCACTAATGGTGCACAAATAAAGGAATTGCGATGCATGACTCCATAGCGAACAAATTTTGCATTTTCTAAGCCTGGGATCATAGAGAAGACGCGTTTTTGTTCCGGCCAAGTTAAATGGGTTTGGAAACCAACGATGTTATACATTGTGGCGCTGACATTATCTTGGCGCAATTGCACAACCGCTACTGGACGTTCGCCTTCTTTTTCTAATCCGACTGGTTTTAAAGGACCAAATAGTAGCGTTTGATAGCCACGTTTAGCCATTTCTTCAACTGGCATGCATCCTTCAAACACTTTTGGATCTTTCTCAAATTCGTGCAGATTGGCACATTGAGCATGGATCAATTCATTGTAGAACGCTTCATATTGTTGGGCATCCATTGCACAGTTAATATAAGACGCTTCACCTTTGTCATAACGAGATTTGTAGTAAGCTTTTTCAAAATCAATTGAGTCTTTTTCGATAATTGGAGCCGCGGCATCAAAGAAATGCAACGCTTCTTGGCCAGTAAATTCTTGAATTGCTTTTGCTAATGGATCTGCACATAGTGGCCCGGCGGCAATGATCGTTGGTCCTTGTGGAATTTCTTTAACTTCTTCTCTTACGATTTGAATGAAAGGATGCTTTTCCATCGCTTCTGTGACTTTGGCAGAAAAGCTTTGGCGGTCAACCGCTAATGCACTGCCCGCAGGAACGCGCGAAGCATCTGCTGCTGACATAATCAAAGAGTTGAGTTGACGCATTTCTTCTTTCATCACACCGACCGCATTTTTTAAAGAATCTGATCGCAATGAGTTTGAACAAACGAGTTCTGCAAATTGATCAGTATGAAAAGCCGGTGGATAAGCGTTAGGGCGCATTTCATAGAGAATTACAGGGATATTGCGACAAGCTAGTTGCCAAGCCGCTTCACAGCCCGCAAGTCCGGCGCCAATAATTTTGACTGGTTCCATAGTAAATCATTCCTTTTTCTTTCTTATTTATTGTAGAGTACTTCACTTTTTTTAACAAACAAACCCGGCAAGTGCCGGGTCTTGTGCAAAATGATCCTGCCTATACTGACTAGATAGACATTTAAATTTTACGATTCTTGCGTTGTTTGTTCAGTTGGTGTAGAGGTTTCGCTTGCTTCCTCTTCTTTTTTCGCTTTAGGTGCCTTTTGAATATAACGACATTTTGGATAGTTGGAGCAACCAACAAAGGATTTGCCATATCGAGACACACGACGCACTAAATCATGACCACATTCTGGACATTTTTCTCCAGTTGGTTCTGGTTTTGCTTTCGCTTTTAATGGTTCGATATGTTTACATTCTGGATATCCTGTACAAGCCCAGAATGGTCCAAAACGACCTTTTTTAATCGTCATACGATTTCCACATTCCGGACAAATCTTTTCTTCTTTTTCTAATTCATTTAAAGAATCATCCGCATTTTCTGTGTACTTACATGTTGGATAGTTAATGCAAGAAATAAACTTACCAAAGCGGCCATTACGATAAACGAGTTCGCCACCACAATCTGGACAAGTTCTGCCGACACGTTCTAATTCTTTTTTCGGCATATCTTGATATGCTTTTTCGACAAGTGGTTCGAAATCTGCATAGAACGTTTTTAAAAATTGGATGTAATCTTCGTCTCCATCGGCAATGTTATCCAAGTCTTTTTCCATTTCTGCAGTATATTCAACGTTAATAATCTTTTTGAAAAATTCCTGCAATTTTTGGTTGGTCAATTCCCCTTGATCGGTTGGCTGGAAGTATTTTGTCTTCGATGTTTCTGAGACTTTATCCAATGTCACATAGCCACGTTTTTGTAGCGTATCGATAATCGATGCATAAGTGGATGGACGACCAATTGACTTTTCTTCTAATTCTTTGATCAGTTTTGCTTCTGTATAACGAGCTGGTGGTTCGGTGAAGTGTTGATCTCCTTTGATTTCGACACGATTCATCTGTTCGCCTTCTTTGAGAACAGGGAGTAATGTGTCTGTTTGTTTTTCATATTTTGAATAAACTTTGGAGTAACCATCAAAGATGAGCACTTGACCACTTGCACTAAATTCACAACCATTATCGAGAAATTTTACGCTTGTCACATTGAATTTAGCATCTGCCATTAAAGAAGCTAATGTGCGGGCATAAATCATCGAATATAAACGGAATTGTTCGTTTGTTAAATATGGGCGAACTGTTTCTGGTGTGTAATTGATGCTCGTTGGACGAATTGCTTCATGGGCATCTTGCGCATTCTCCGAGTTTTTCTTATGCGCTTGTCCTTTATAGTCAGATCCATATTCTGATTCGATATAGTTTTCTGTTTCTTGTACAAACAAGTCAGATAAACGCGTCGAGTCCGTACGCATGTACGTAATCAAACCGGTCGTTGTCCCACCTAAATCGACCCCTTCATACAGTTTTTGGGCAATCGACATCGTTTTTCTCGCTCCATAGCCAAGCTTTGTTGAAGATTCTTGTTGCAAAGTTGACGTTGTAAAAGGCAGTTTAGGCGCCTTTGATTTTTTGCGGTTCGTAATACTGGAGACAACAAAAGGTTGATCTTGTACTTTTGCTAAAATTTCTTCCGCTTGTTCTTTGTTCGCCAGTTTTGGTTTTTTGCCATCGACTTTCGTTAATTCTGCATGGAATGTAGAATTGCCTTTTTTAACTTCTGCGCCAATGGTCCAATATTCTTCCGATTTAAATTTACGGATTTCTTCTTCTCGTTCCACGATTAAACGTAACGCAACGGATTGCACACGTCCGGCTGATTTGGACTGAATTTTGTTTTGCAACAATTTTGAAAGTTTAAACCCAATAATACGGTCCAACATACGACGAGTTTCTTGCGACTTCACTAAATCCATATCGATTTTATGTGGGTCTTGAATCGCTTCTAAAACGACTGGTTTAGTAATCTCGTGGAATGTGACACGGTTATTGTCTTCTGTGGATAAGCCTAGTTCTCTTGCTAAATGCCAAGCGATCGCTTCCCCTTCACGGTCCGGGTCACTTGCGAGAATGACTTTATCGGATTTTGCGGCTAAAGATTTTAATTCTTTAACCACATCTTTTTTCTCTTTGGATACACGGTAAGTCGGTTTGAAATCATTTTCGATATCAATCCCTAAGCCACCTTTACCGGAAGTTGCTAAATCGCAAATGTGGCCTTTTGACGAAACGACTTTATAGTCTTTTCCTAAATATTTTTCAATTGTTGTCGCTTTGGATGGCGACTCAACAATGACGAGGTTCTTTTTCAAATCAATCTCCCTTTCCTTATATGTGAGACTTCATAAAAAAGTCTAAGGAGTTAAACGAATCTACTTTTATCATGCAACATTCAACTTAGCAACTGAAATAGCTATGTTGTTTTTAAGCAACTCCATTTTTGACTAGAAAAAGTCATGTATACAATACACTTTTGAAAATTCATTACTTTATTTACACTTTTCTCTTACAACCATTTTCATTCATTCATCGTCAGCTACTTGTCCATTTTTTCACCATTTCAACCACAAAAAAACAGCTTCTCTAATCTAAAAGAGAGAGCTGTTGAAAATCGTTGATTTCTTCTTGTTGTTTTTCTAATTCTTGTTGTTCGATCACTTTTTGGACAGGGCCATAAGAGCGTCTATAAAAGTCTTGAACTCCATATTCTCCAATGGCTTGTAAATGTGCCTTTGTTGGATAGCCTTTGTGTTTCGCCAATCCATATTGGGGATAAAAATGATCGAGTACTTTCATATATCGATCCCGACTCACTTTTGCTAAAATGCTTGCCGCCGCAATGGAAATCGATTTTTGATCCCCTTTGACTACCGCCTCAAAATTCGAACATGAATTTAAAGGCATTGCGTCGGTCAAGACATATTGAGCTTGGGCTTGTTGAGCAATCCAATCCATTCGATTTTGCGTTGCGCGATAAATATTTTCTTTGTCAATCTGTCGTTCGAATACAAATTCAATCCAATATGCTTTGGCATCTTGTTGAATTTGGCAAAAGAGAGCTTCGCGCTTCTTTTCACTCAACTTTTTCGAATCATTGATATTGTCGTTGGTATATCCGGCTTCAAAAATAACACCTGCTACAACTAAAGGACCACAAATCGGTCCTCGTCCCGCTTCGTCCATACCGAGAATATCAGCATGGTCCGGCCATAAATTTTCTTCTAAAGGATGTTCCATAGACTGTATTAAGCGCCTATTTCCTCTTGTTCACTTGTTGGAATTTCCCAAGTAATACGACCTAGTTTGGAAGAGCGAATATCTTGGATGAATGTGCGCATCGTGCGGTTTTCATCAATATCGCCTTTTAATAGCCAGCCTCTTTTACGCGCAATAGCTTGTAGCGTTTGCCAAGGGGTTTCTTCAAGTTGGCTTAATCCATATGTTTGCAATAAAGCCTCAGGTTGGTGATCCATTAAATATTGGCAACAATATAAAGCTAGATCATCCATATGCACGACATCGTCTTTAATGGAGCCTAAAGCAGCTAAAATCAAACCACTTTGTTGGCTTTCAAATTTAGGCCACAACACACCTGGTGTATCCAACACTTCTAGTTCTGGACCTACTTTAATCCATTGTAGTGATTTGGTTACCCCGGGTTTATCTCCGGTTTGCGCTGCTTTTCGCTTAGCAAGTGAATTGATCAAAGTTGATTTTCCAACGTTGGGAATGCCGACGATCATTGCTCGCAATGCACGAGGGCGAATTCCTCTTTTCTTTTGCTTTTCAATAAAAGCTCGGTTAAGTTCTAAGCTTTCCTGGATAATTCGCGAACGGAAATTATCATGAATTAAATCGATCGCAATTGCGCGAGTTTGTTCGTTATTCATCGCTTGAATCCATTGTTCGCTACGTTTAGGATCAGCCTTATCTTTTTTAGACAAAATCACTAATCGCGGTTTTTGATGAACCATTTCATCAATAAGGGGATTTTTGGAACTATAGGGCATTCTGGCATCACGAATTTCGATAATGAAGTCAACTTTCTTTAAGTTTTCTTCCATCTGTCGTTTTGCTTTAGCCATATGGCCTGGGAACCACTGAATTACATTCGATGGCATTATTTCACTCCAATCTTGTCAAATGGGAATAAGACTAAAACGCCTTTTCCATAAAAGCTATCGCCATTTACTGGTCCGACATAGCGAGAGTCTTTGGAATAAGGGCGGTTATCTCCCATCACAAAGTATTCATCCTCGCCTAGTTGCACAGGTCCAAAGTCCATATTGAAATGGCCATAGTCAATACCATTTTCTGCTTTGAATTGGGCGAGCATTTCATTCATAAATTCTTCTTTTAAATAAGCACTTTCGTCAAGCGCTTTATCATTTACATAAACAACGCCATCACGGCATTCTATTTTTTCGTTTGGAAGTCCGATCACACGTTTAACCCAACGCTCCTCTTGACCACCATCATTGACATTGACGACTACAACATCAAAGCGATCTGGTTTAGAAAGTGCTGTCGAGATCAAACTCGTAAAACCAAATTCACCATTATTTAATGTTGGATCCATCGAATGACCGACAATATTGACCGGATGGGCGATGAAATTTGTGAATAATAAAATCACGACCGCACTGATGACAAAAACACGGGTAAAATCGAGTATGTCATCAATGAATGTTTTTTGATCCTTTCGTTTGGCACTGAATTCTTTATCTTTATTAAAAGCCATCTGCAGCCTCCTTAAAATATTTTCCTGAATTGTATTTCGATTGAACATCGATCTGTTTTTATTATAGGCGTTATTGATTTCTTTTTTCAAAAACATGCCATATTTATGTAAAGAAATGCGATTTCTCTAGCTTGATTAATATTCAATACCCATAAGATTCAAAATCAAAAGAAAAACCTCCGTGATTCCTAACGGTATCATGGAGGTTCGTTTCGTTATGATTAATGACGAATTTCTTTAAGACGAGCAGATTTACCAGAACGGTTTCTGAGGTAACGTAATTTGTTACGACGAACTTTACCGTGGCGTACAACTTCGATTTTGTCGATGATTGGGGAATGAAGTGGGAATTTACGTTCTACACCAACACCGTTGGAAATTTTACGAACAGTGAAAGTTTCTCCGATTCCTCCACCTTTTCTTTCAGTTACGATTCCTTCGTAAACCTGGACACGGCTTTTGTCGCCTTCTTTGATTTTTACGTGAACACGTACAGTAGAACCAGAACGGAATTCTGGGATGTCTGTACGAAGCTGGCTTTTGCCAATTTCGTTAACAAGATTTAAATTCATTGTCTTTTCTCCTTTTCTTGCTTTCTGCTTTTCAAGATTCATTCGCAAATATGCCAGCGGAACCCGCAGAACTTTATAGATACTAGCACATTCTGTAGTGCTGCGCAATTTTTTTAGTGATTTGACTGCAATAATAGTCAAAAAATCGCATCTTTTTTTATACGAAACGATCAAATCCAAATTGCTTAATAAATTGGTTCATTCGCGAGTGGATCATCTACGATCGGTTCATCTCCATAATTAGGATTGACTCCTTCTTCAAGTGGATACGAGTTTGGATCTTCCATTGGATAAGAAGGATCGACAACTTGCGTGCCATCCTCGATTGGCTCATTGTAAACAGGTTCGTCGACAATTGGCGCTTGCTCCATTGGCGTTTCTTCGCTTGGTTGCGTATTTTCTTGTGTTGATGCCGGTTCTGGTTCAACTGGTGCTACATTTGCCGGAATTGCGCCCCATTCAAAGTGTTTATAGTCATTCAAGCCCGCAACCGCTCCGCGCCAGTTAAATCCCGCATTTCTAAAGGCTGTCACTGCATAATCATTTTCATTAATGAAATGATTATAGTTTACTGTTCGATCTAAATATAACTGTCCTTCCATCGGGAATACAGAAAGCGAGTTTCCGTTATCTTTAATCAAAGGATTATACAGTGGGTTTATATCAATCGCATATCCTCTAGCATGGAAATCAGCTTGGTTATCCGCCGTCAATCCAAAACATAATCCGACCGTGTTATTGTCGGCATAAGATTCAGAAATACGCGTACCATAAGCATCGGCTAAAATCATTTTGCCAATTTGATATTTGTGAATATATAAATCGAAGAAGACTTCTTGAACAGCCGCTGCGATTTCTTTATTCACCATAATTTCACCAATTACCGTGTTGTTATCGAAGTCGCGATATAAAACGCGCAAATAGGCGAGTTGTTCAGGAGCAATATTCGCTTCTGTCCACCCCATGTTGACTAAACGTTGTTTGAGCTTATCGTCCAAATCAGTACTGAAAAAACAATCTCGTAATTCACGATCAGAAAAACCAGTCACATCTGCTTGATCCAGGGCATTTTTCTTTTTGATTTGTTCAACCTCTTTTTGATGAGAGAGTGTATTGATCGGTGCCGTCGTTTCGTCATTTCCAATTTGACTAATGACTGGCATTAACATCCGCCATACTTTAGTCCCACCAAAAATCAATCCCCCAAAAAGGGCGACCGCTAGGGTTAAAGAAATGACTAAACGTCCTAAACGCAGTCTTTTTTTCGTTTTCTTTTTTTGTTTTGCCATAAATATACCTTAGCGAGTTTTGCGGATAAATAAAAGGAATTGGCGTATGAAACGCTTTTCTATTTCCTAACTTTAGCGCATCGATCCCGCTTATTGGTTTGATTGTTTGTTTTTATATGCATCTAAAAAATCGAGATCCGCTTTTGATAAATCGGCCTTTTCCAAAAGATCTGGTCGATGGTTAAGCGTATTGATTAACGATTGTTCGCGACGCCATTTTTGAATATTGGCATGATGACCACTTAATAAAACTTCCGGAACTTTTAAGCCATCATATTCAGCCGGTTTTGTATATTGTGGATACTCCAACAAGCCATCCGCAAATGAATCGCCCGCACTTGAATCATGTTTAATCACACCATCAATTAAACGTAAAGTAGCATCGCAAATCGCTGCTGCTGCCGGTTCTCCTCCAGTGAGCACAAAATCGCCAAGGGAGATTTGCGCATCACAAGCCAAACGAATTCGTTCATCAAAACCTTCATAGTGGCCACAAATCAAAATCAAATGTTCAAGTTGGGCATATTCTAGTGCTTTAGCATGGGTAAATGTTTCGCCTTGTGGGGATAACAACACCACTAAAGAGTTCTCTGTGCGGATTGCTTTTAAGCAATCGAGAATGGGTTGGCATGCTAAAAGCATCCCTGCTCCCCCACCATAAGGGGTATCATCGACATGTCCATGTTTCGATAATGTATAATCGCGAAAGTTAATGCACTCCACTTCGAATAACTTGTTATCTAAACCACGTTTAATAATCGATGTGTTGAGCATGCCCGAAAAGTATTCCGGAAATAAAGTTAAAATAGAAATTTTCATCGTAAACCTACCATCTCTTCAATTTCGATGATTTTCTTTTCAGGATCTACTGCTTTAACGTGCGCTTTGACAAAGGGTAATAAATACGTTTTGTCTTTTTCTTGAACACGTAAAACAAGATTGGCGCCGGTTTCTAAAATATCGATGACTTGTCCGATATTTTCGTGGTTTTGGTTATAAACCGTGCACCCATTGAGTTGGGAATAGTAAAATTCATCGTCATCCTCTAATTCCCCGAGTTGATCTTCTGGTAAGTAGAGGGTTTGATTTTTAAGCACTTCAGCTTGTTCAATACTGGTAATTTCTTCAAATAAAACATAGCCAAAGCCTTTGTATTCAGAATATTTAACCACCGTTAATGGTGTCTTTTCTTCAAGATAAAGTGTATTGCCTTTGGAAAAGCGGACTTCTGGCTGATCGGTATATAAATTAAGCTTACATTCGCCTTTTAACCCTCGTGTGTTGATAATTTTGGCAATTCGAATCATCGTAGTCCCTCCTTGTCAATTGCTTTTAGTTCGACAATCATGCTTTTCTGCTTTCGTTTTCGAATTTTATTCGTTGTTCATGTGCCGCAATGCACACAATTTATTGTATAGAGTGCCAAATAGAATTGAAGGCCACAGAGCATATCTTTCTGTGGCCTTGTTTTGGTTGTTTCAATCTTGTCTTTCCAGCATTAATATGCTTCGAATTTAACAAGAATTCTTTGTTTGGATGATCTTGCTGCTGCACTCATCATAGAGCGAATCGATCCAGCAATGACTCCTTTACGTCCGATTAATCGAGCGATATCGGCATCATCTGCATAGACGTACAGCAAAGTTTCCTTTTCGTTTGCGCTTGCCATTGTTTTTACAGATAAAGCATCTGTTTTTTGGACAAGTGGCAAACAAAGATCATAAAGCGTTTTTTCGAGATCTAACATCGTTTGTTCCTCGTTAATAAGCCAAAAGGCTTATGTTCACTTTCGTTAATTACTTGCTGTATTTAGATTCGTGGAAAGCTTTCATAACGCCTTCACGAGAAAGAATAGAACGAACAGTGTCAGAAGGTTGTGCACCTGCTTTAAGCCATTTTAAAGCTGCTTCGTGGTTTAATTCAACTGGAGCATCAGCTTTAACTGGGTTGTAAGTTCCGATTTCTTCGATGAAACGTCCATCACGTGGGCTTCTAGAATCAGCAGCTACGATTCTGTAGAATGGCTGACCTTTTTTACCTAATCTTCTTAAACGTAATTTAACCATAATGTATTTAGATTCCTTTCAAGATATTTATCATTTTTTGTAATGCTTAAACACTATACAAAATCGAATGTAGGCCGTCAAGCTTTTTTACTTGACACCTTCACCTTTACAGCAAGTGGCGTCATGTTTGCGACATATTTTGAAGGATATTGATCATTTTTGTCATTTTCCCGCACAAAATAGCTACGCGCAAACCAATCGCCATCGCGATCTTGATCAATTCCTAAATGAATTGTGTGTTGACCATAGACGCCATAAAGGATAATTTTCGATTTTAACTTACTGTTTTTAACTTTTTTAGGATCGAATAAAACGGCTTGGGGATGATGGAGCATCTCGACAAGTTGCACAAACATCTCATATTCCTTTTGATAATAGGCAAAGTCATTGGGATTGATGGCTTTTAACAAGCGCATTGTAATCTTTCCTTCTTGAATATTGCGCCAGCCTTTTATTCCTGAGTATTCATCTAAATCTTTCGTGACATGATCAACAAGCGAAGCAATTGACATTAAGTGACAAAAATTTGCTTTTTCAAACACAAGATCGGCACGAAAAGAGCGCCTAGCCTTTTGACTAAACGTATAATGGAATACTTTTTGCGTGAGTTCTCTTTCATACAGATTGGCTAGATCGACTAACTTTGGCTTTTTGCCAAAGAGCTTTGCCAATAAGACGCGAAAAAGAAATTTTCCCTTTAAGCTCGACATAAATGTCCTTTCCTCAATCATGAAAAAGGGGCATAAGCCCCTTTGTTTTTAGATTGTGATTGAATTAGGCAGTTTATTTTATTTTTTCTTTTTCTTCTTAGAAGATTTTTGTTTTTTACTGCCAGAATGTTTGGATGAGTTTGGAATTCCGCCACCGCGGTTCAATCCGCCACGACCCATCATACCGCTAAGGCCACCAAGCATACCGCCAAGACCTCCACCAGACATCATTTTGGAGAGAGTTTGCATTTGTTCCGTTTGTTGGATCAGTTTATTTAAATCTTGAACTTTTAAGCCAGCCCCTTTGGCAATACGTTGTTTACGACCTGCTTTTAAAATATTTGGATGTTCACGTTCGTAAGGAGTCATGGACTGAATTAAAGCACGAATTTTTTTCACTTGTGCTTCAATTTGTTCATCATCTACTTGTTTGGATAATTTTCCCATTCCTGGAAGGTGGCCAAGCATAGAAGAGAACGAACCCAATTTCGTCATTTGTTCCATTTGCGCTAACATATCGTTAAATGTAAAGACACCCGACTGCATTCTGCGCATTGTGTTCATTGCTTCTTTTTCATCAAGACGTTCTTGCGCTTGTTCAATCAGGGTTAACATATCCCCCATACCCAAGATACGTTCCGCCATACGGTCTGGATGAAATTCATCTAAATCTTCTGGCTTTTCACCGGATGAAACGAATACAACAGGCACTTTGGTAATGGAACGAACAGATAAAAGTCCCCCACCACGAGCGTCACCATCCATTTTAGTCACAACTAAACCGGTAACAGTTAATTTATCGTTGAATTCTTTTGCGACTGTAACAATATCTTGCCCAGTCATCGCATCGACTGTTAATAAGATGTTATTTGGATGAACTTCAGCTTTCATGTCAGTCAGTTCAGTCATCAATTGTTCATCGATATGTAAACGACCTGCCGTATCGAAAATAACAACTTCAAAGTCATTGCTTCTCGCATATTTTTGGGCTGCAATTGCTGTATCTACAGCAGAAGTTTGCGTACCTAAAGAGAATACTTCTACACCGATTGTTTGACCGAGTGTTTTTAACTGTTCAATTGCCGCTGGACGAACAACGTCGCAAGCAACTAATAAAACCTTTTTATTCAGTTTAGTTTTAACAAAACGAGCAATCTTTGCGGATGCAGTTGTTTTACCTGTACCTTGTAAACCAACCATCATGATGTTGGTCATTCCATGTTCGTTGATGACAAGTTTTGCTTGATCTGGACCTAATAAAGATTCCAGTTCATCACGAACGATTTTTACGACCATTTGTCCTGGATCAAATGATTCCAGAACTTCTGTTCCCATCGCTTTTTCTTTAATATCATTAACGAAATTTTTAACGACTTGGTAGTTCACGTCTGCTTCAAGAAGGGACATGCGCACTTCTTTGAGCATTTCGTTCATGTTTGCTTCAGTTAATTTTCCTTTACCTGAAATATTCTTCAGCGCCTTAGAGAGCTTATCCGATAAGGATTCAAACGCCATAATTCAAATTCTCCATTCTATTTTCTTTTTATCGACAGAATTCATCATTCATCACAAAATCAACTTTACCGATCGATCGATGTGAATTCTTTTGTTCGTATCACAACTGTTAATTATGCCCGAATTCACTGCAAATGTCATCGTCTAAAAAAAGCACGTCATGAATTCGGGCATATCTTGAATCATTGTCATTGTTTTTTTACTGTCTTCGTTTGATCGCTCGCAAATAGCGTATCTAAATTGAGATCAGCCGGTGGTTTTTGCAAAGTATCATGTACATCTTTAGGCATCTTCAAAATATTAGGGGACAATTTAAGCATCGCAATGCCCAACCATGCCCAATATGCAATGTACCAAAATGGCGGAATTGGTGTTTTTTTCCAATTAAAATCTGCCGGTACAAATTTAGCATGATCTTTACGATGAACAAATAAAATCAGCGTGTAGATCAATACCATGTCCGTATTATAGTGTTGAAGATCAAAAGAGAATTTTTCTCCTTTGAACAGTTTATTAAATTCTTGTTCTTGATATTGATAAGCTCGGCGCATTAAATAAACCGTCTCTAAAGACATGCAATTGGTTAAAGAACCAAAACGTTGGGCATAGTGATAATAGCGATTTGGAATCGTTCCGACTCTTTTCGCTTTTGCAATCGCTTTAAAGATTGTGCATGTATCCTCAAAACCTCTCATATTTTCCGGAAAATGAACACCATCAAAACATTCGCGTTTATAGAGTTTTCCCCAAGGATAATTATTTAAGTAAAATTCTTTTGCGAGCATTTTCATCGCTTCTAAAGTAGAGAAATCTTTGCGAAAAGTCGGTTTTCGATAAAACGGAATTGGACCATAATCCATGACAAAGTTGCATTGGACAACATCCAAATCTCGCTTAATTGCCGCTTGATACAATTTTTCAATCATGCGGTGATCAATAAAATCATCACTATCGACAAACGTAATATATTCGCCATGGGCTTGTTCTAAAGCGCGATTTCTTGTTTTCGAGATCCCAGCATTTTCGTAGGAATACACTTTTACACGTGAGTCTTTTTTTGCATACTGTTCAAGTTTTGAAAGTGAATCATCCGTGCTGCCATCATTGATGACAACAATTTCTAAATCTTTGTATGTTTGATTCAATAAACTTTTCATACAACGATCAAGATATTTGGATGTGTTATAAACAGGGACAAGTACAGAAATCAACATGAAACCTCCAGGCAAGATGGATCAATATCGTGGATCTTGCCAAACGCATTCTGAACCAATTTACTCGAATCGCTCATCGCTGACAAGCACTTCGTTTAATTGATATGCTTTTGTCTCATAAAATAAGATCAAAAAGTCAAAATAAAAAACCAACCCCAAAAATTTAGAGTTGGAACTATTTTAGCTAAATATAAAGGATTTAAACTTACTCTTCTGTTTGATTGTCAAGATTTCATTTTCATTTTTCACAATTATGCGCATTCCTTGTTTTTGTAAAGAAGCCACGAATGCAAAAACTCCAAAGTTTTTCAAATCCCCATGCCAATAGAACAAGCCAAATACTCCAGGCCAAAACCCCGGCTGCATTTAAATCCAAACGTGCCATTTGAATATTACGACCAATTCCACTAGCGAGGCCGGTCAAGATTTCCGAAGTGACACAAACTTTAAATGCCATCGACGAAGCACTCTTAAGCGCTGCAGCAAATGCTGATTTTAACATCGGGATACAAATCGACACCATCAATACCCGTTTAGGTTGTGGGTATAGTTTCCAGATGGGATGCCACGTTTCCATAATCGTATCTAATTGTTCGACAAAGATTCGATAAATCATTGGACATAAAAGAAAGATCCCCGTTAAAATCACCGTTATATTCCGTGATGTCCAAAACAATAACATGATGATGTAACACACGTTTGGAACTGTTTGCATCAATGCCGATATTCGATCTAAAGGATAACGAAAGATCCTAGAATAAAATGTAGCCAAAAAACTGAGCGGCAAAGCGAGGATAAAAGAAAAAAACAAAGCAATTAGCGCTCGTAACATTGTAGAGGCACACGCTTGCCACATCTCAATCGTTTGAATTTGCACAACCATTTGCCAGGCAACAGCAAGAGGAGAAGGAATAATTAAAGGATTGGCCACCACAATTGAAACGACTTGCCAAAAAACAAAAGTGCCTAAAACAAAATACAAGGCATCTATGCGATGTTGGCTTGAACTATGATTCATATTCTCTATATTCTCTTTCTCGATTTGTATTCATTTTTGATCCTTCTTCTTGTGGCCTATAACTTTTCAATCCTATTCAGTTTTACCCAATTCATGATGATTTGCAAGGCGTGTTTGTCACACATATTTTTCTCGAATCTCTTCTTCATTTCAATTTATTTATTTTTGCTTTCCTATTATTTATTGAAAGAGAACGCTTTGTTTTTCGTTTTGGATCAGCGTAGGCCCTCAATTTGATCATTTCATCACAAGTTTTTAGTCGAACATGTGGAATCAAGTTTACAATTTCAAATCGCTATTCTATGATTTAACCGTTGAAAGAGGAGAAAATTCATGACTATTTCACCATTACAAAAAGCACGCTATGAGTACGCCCCAAAACTTCCTGGCATGCTCAGACATGGAATTCAAGAAATTTCCGTTAAAGAAGGCTTAGCTACACAAAGTGTTGCTGACCAAGAAAAAATCCAAGCGTTATTCCCTAACACTTATGGAAAACCTGAAATCACTTTCGTTAAAGGTGATGCAAAAGACGTTACTCCATCTAAAAAAACAGTTGGTGTAATCCTTTCTGGTGGACAAGCTCCAGGTGGACACAACGTTATTTCCGGTTTATATGACGCTTTAAAAGCATTAAATCCTGAAAACACTCTACTTGGTTTCAAAGGTGGACCAAGCGGATTAATCGAAGACTCTTATGTAGAATTTACAGATGAATTCATCGATGAATACCGTAACACAGGTGGATTCGACATCATCGGTTCTGGCCGTACAAAATTAGAAACTCAAGAACAATTCGCAATTGTTGCTGAAGTTGCTAAAAAACACGGTATGAACGCAATCGTAATCATTGGTGGTGATGACTCCAACACTAACGCTGCTGTTTTAGCAGAATACTTTGCTGCTCACAACACTGGCGTTCAAGTCATTGGTGCACCAAAAACAATCGACGGTGACTTGAAAAACGACGATATCGAAACTTCTTTCGGTTTCGACACAGCTACAAAAACTTATTCTGAAGTAATCGGAAACATCGAACGTGATGCTAACTCCGCTAAAAAATACTGGCACTTCATTAAAGTTATGGGCCGTTCCGCTTCTCACGTTGCATTAGAATGCGCTCTTGAAACTCAACCAAACATCTGCTTAATTTCTGAAGAAGTTGCAGAAAAGAAAATGTCTTTAGCACAAATCGCTAACTACATTGCTGATGCTGTTGAATATCGTTCTAACCATGGCGAAAACTTCGGTGTAGCAATTATCCCAGAAGGTGTTGTTGAATTCGTTCCAGAATTCTCTACATTAATTTCTGAAATCAACGAATTACTCGCTGGTTCTAAAGCTGATGCATTCAACGCTCTTCCATCTTGGGCTGAAAAATATGCATTCATCGAAAAAGGCTTAACTGCTGAATCTATGGATGTATTCAAAATTCTTCCAGTTGGAATCCAACAACAGTTATTCTTAGAACGTGACCCACATGGTAACGTCCAAGTTTCTTTAATCGAATCTGAAAAACTGTTCTCCGCTTTAGTTGCTGACGAACTTGCTCGTCGTAAAGAAGCTGGAACTTACAAAGGAAAATTCAATGCTCTTCACCACTTCTTCGGTTATGAAGGACGTTGCGCATTCCCATCCAACTTCGATGCTGACTACTGCTACTCTTTAGGTTATAACGCTGCTCTGTTAATCGAAAATGGTTTCAACGGTTACTTATCTAAAGTATCTAACCTTTCTAAACCAGCTGAAGAATGGGTTGCAGGTGGTATGCCAATCACTAAAATGATGAACATGGAACGTCGTCATGGTGAAGACAAACCAGTTATCCGTAAAGCATTAGTTGAACTTGAAGGTAAACCTTTCAAATTCTTCGAAGCTCATCGTGATGAATGGTCTAAAAACACTTGCTACACATATCCAGGTGCAATCCAATACTATGGACCAGCTGAAGTTTGCGATTTAACAACTCGTACATTAGCTCTTGAAAAAGGCGAATAGTCTTATTCAATCATTAATCCATACTAAAAATTGCCGAATCCCATTTTGCGGATTCGGCTTTTTTATATCCAAAAATCAATACTTACACATTCCTGATCAAGATCTATTCATAGGCATCTAATTTGATATCAATACGAATTCGTACTAATAATGATGGTGTCAATTCACTACAATGTATGGGAGGGAGAACATGACAGATGATCGAGCGGACATACGAAGGTTGATGATCGCACTCAATCAAATCGATGGCATCTATTATTACATTGCCAAAAAAGCGGGGACAAAAGGAAATATGATTTTTCTTCTCTATGCCCTTAGTGATGGCCAACCTCATAGTCAAAAACAAATTAGCGAGGAATGGTTAATCCCCAAAACTACGATCAATACGGTCGTAAAAGAGTGTATTCAAAAAGGATATGTGAAAGTTTCGGCTCTAGAAAAGAAAGAAAAAAAGCTTGAACTAACCGAAACGGGCAAACAATATACACAAACGATATTAGCCCCACTTTTTGAAACGGAACATCAAGCTTTAGATCAAACGATCAAAAATTATTCGCCTGATTTTATCGAGGCTCTTGAATACTTTTCTTGTCGATTGATTCAACAATTCACAACGTCACTTGGAGATGAAGAACATGAATGATCAATCGACTTATTTTTCGCAAGAAAAACCGACAAAAGTATTCCTTCATTGTGCACTTCCTGCAATGTTCAGTATGGTATTTAGCGCTATATATGTCATTGCCGATGGCATTTTTGTTGGACAATTCGTTGGCGAAAACGCGCTAGCGGCCGTCAACTTAGCAATGCCTCTAGTGAATATTTCCTTTGCGATCGCCGATATGATTGCAGTTGGTTCTGCTGTTGAAATTGCGATGCTGCTTGGGCAAAAAGAGCATAAACAAGCCAATATCATGTTTAGCGTTTGTGTCAAAATGACATTCGCTGTTTCCGTTGTGATTGGCCTACTCTTTCTCTTGTTCACTAAACCCATCTTTATGTTAATGGGAACAAGTGGACAAGCGCTTGAATATGCATATCAATACATGCTGATTTATGCGTTTTTCTCACCACTAACCATGATTTATTATGCAGCGGACAACTATTTACGCATTTGTAACCGGCAAAAATACAGTATGATTTTAAACATCTCCACCGCGTTATTAAACATCGTTCTCGACTTTCTTTTGATCGTTGTGTTTGATGGTGGTGTTTTAGGTGCTGCTTTTGCAAGTTGCATCAGTATGGCGATTGGTAGTTTCTTTTCCCTACTACCCTTTGCGCGAGGCAAGTTAGAACTTCGCTTTACACGCGGAAAGATTGCTGCTAAACAATTTCTTTCCTTACTTGCGAATGGTTCCTCAGAATTTTTCAGTAATATTTCTGGCTCCATTATGGCCTTTATTTTGAACCTTGTATTGATGGATCTTGGTGGGACAAGAGCTGTGGCCGCAATGTCGATCGTATTATATGTCGATAGTTTAATGGCGACGATGATATTTGGAATGTGCGATTCCATGCAACCACCGATTAGTTATTGCCATGCTGCCGGACTCAAGAAACGAGTGGCTTCTTTTGAAAAACGCGTGTTAGGTTTTGCAGCTCTATTATCGTTGATCGCATTTGTGCTCTTACGTTATCACAACGATCAAATCATCCCTTTATTTGCAAATTCGCAAGATTTGGATCTAATCCAATTAGGGGAACAAGCGATGAGCATCTTTGCCTTCTCTTATTTAGCAAACTGGATTTCTCGTTGTCTTTCGAGTTATCTTACGGCTTTGGGAAAAGCTGTCCAATCGTTTATTACCTCGATTTGTGGAACTTTGATTTTCCCACTTGTCGGTTTAGCGCTATTAGCACCGACTTTTGGATTTAATGGGGTTTGTTTCATGCCTGTCCTTGCCGCTATATTCAGTGCTGTTTTAGCCATTGTTTTAGCCATTTCAGCGACACGAAAAACTTATCCAGCTCAATAATCCTTTTCTCTAACAAAATTCAAGACTGACGATTTAATTGGTCGCCAGTCTTTTCTTTTTCTCTTGTTTTTGAAATGATCAAAAATCCAAAACCCGATCTAAAAAGGCTGAATATTCATATAACCTCTAGATCACATCAATCTTAGCTCAATTAGATTTCGTGCAAAACCGGTGTTAAAAACAGGTGATTTGGACATATCTATGCCAATCGTTTTTAGATAAAAAGCAAAAAAACTCCCTTTGCCAGAACTTGTCGATCGTATCGACAAAAGTCTTTAAAAAGGGAGTATTTTATTGCATGTTTTAGGCCTAGAGCACTAACACTTTTTAATGATTTGAATGATATATGCAATTTCATTATCATCAAATTTGATATAAAACTCATCTTCGATGAGACTTAAAACTTCACATAAATCATTGTATAATCGCTTGTTTTTGCTGATGAGTTCTTTTGCGTTAACATTTCGCGTTGATCTCTCATCATTTTGCAAGCGATAAGTTGCACAAGCTAAATGCATGAACAAGCCAACCTCTTGGTCTGATGAAAGGCCATGTGTGACTTTGCGAATTTTCATGATTGTTTTTGGTAAGACTTCTTTTAATAAATCAAAGTCAAATCCTACCAACTCTTCTTTTAGATATTCATAGATGGCATCGTAATTGACGGACATCACTGATTCAACCGAACTAGAAGACAACAACAATTCTAATTTATCTGGCGAGGTATCAAATAACTTAGAAATCGGAATATAAGGAATTCCATATAATTTCGGATCATAAACACCAATGACACAAATCACTTTTTGATTTTTTTGAATCTGATTCACTTTCTTCAATAAATACTCATGATCCGATATTGCCATCGGGATAATCTCCGTATTTTCTAAATACACGTGTTGCTCAATATAGTTTTTGATTTGGACAGCGGCTCCATCCCCAGTCATACATAAAGAAATAATTACTTGTGGTTTTTCTTGTTTTTGGTATGACTGTTCAATTTCTGGATACATCGATTGATACGAATTCATTACATCGTTATAAATATCATCTAACGAGTTATGGCAACTTGCTTTTCGTGAACAATCCAGAGCAATTAAAGTTGCCGGAATGCAGAACGTTTTGATATTGATTCCCGTTTCCTTAGAAATCATTTCCGCCATCGTTTTCAAAGACCCCATGTCATAGAGCATCAAAATCCCTTTACCTTGATGGATTTCGACAATTGTTTCACTTAACTCTTCATACACTTTTTGCATGTCTTTATCGAGCGATAAATCAAAAGAGAAAATATTTCCCTCATTGACTAACGTATTTGCGACTTCGACAATACTGCTTGCTGTACTGTTACCATGCATGGCAACCAAGACAACAGGTTTTGGCTCCTGGATTTCTTCAATCTGTTCTCTCGAGATAAACATCGATAAAAAGACAACTTCATCGATCGCAATTTTGATATCAAATTCTTTTTCCAATAAAGAAGTAAACTTTGAACAAAAGATATATTCTTCATTGTACATTTTGATCGCAGTAACGATTTGTTCGTTCGTCATTTTTTGGGATGTTCCCTGTCGTTCAATCATTGCTGATAGATGCAAGCACATTCCATAAAAGACGGAGTTGGAATAAATTCGATCAAAACGAATCGAAGCGTCTTTTAAAAATTGATCCACTAAGCCAATGATTTTCGGATCTACTACTTTGGCAATAATATCTTTATCAATTTCTTTTTGTTCAATATTCGAATTTAATTTTTGGAATCCGTAATCCAAATCTGCGTGAAGAATTGTCATAATGTCTTGATCTTCCACACCATGCGATTTCAATTCTTCTACTTTACGGTCGATCATATTGTAGTAGTTATCGTCTGATGCGATAGCATTCTCATCCTGACTTGCATTCATTTCTTGACTAGAGAAACTATAAAGATAATTGTCGGGAATAATCTGTTCAATTTGCGTTCGATATTTTCGATAAGACAAAAAGCCTTTGCGAACGTAATTTGGAAAATCATGAATGTTTAATTCAATTTGGCTATCTTCTTTATCAAAATTTCGGGCATAACCATTGGCACAACCTAATTGAATATCCATTCTCAATTGTTTGATATTGAGCTGACATGGATACAACATTAAGCAACGCAAAACTTCCGAGTTGATCTTGATGTTTTTATGAATACATTCAACTTCTTTTTGGAAAAACAATTGAATCAAATCGAGTCGTTCTTCAAAGGTTCGATTGGCTAAAGATGGCAAATCGATCACGACAGAAAACTTCGATCGATACAAGCTCAAATAAGAAGGATTAATCGAATCATCAATGGAATACACTAAAATCATATTGCTCGAAGAATTTTGTGCCATTTCCACATAATTGAGCAATAAATTTTGAATGTCGTGGTATAGCCGATTAATGTGATCGATAAATAACACGCCACCTTGGGCTCGTTTCATGGCACCAAATTCTTCAGAAAGAAAAATGTCGCGAATTTTTTCGTTCGACTCTTCCGCTAAATATTTGCAATTGATTTTGACAAATGGGGCTTCGTCATCAATCACATGGTTTTCTTTGGCATATTCATAAATCAACTTGGCCAATAAACTTTTTCCGGAACCATCTGGTCCAGTGATCAAAAGGGGAAGTGAATGTCCTGGATACATCAAAGCCGCTTTAATTAACTGAACGGTTTGTTTTAAGCTACCATCACTTCCAATCATTGTCTGAAAACAAGATTGGTCTTTTTCCTTCACCAAGGAGTAATACACTGGTCTTCCATTCGTTTTCTTCACACGATTTTCTTTTGCCAATTCATTTAATAATTTACTCAAATTCGAACGCTGCATTTGCAAGGCTTCCGACAATTGTTGCGTCGTAAAATGAACTTCTTCTTGCGTAGCTAAAACTTGTTTTTGCATGTATTCCAAAACAACATCTTTAGATAATTTCATATTCCCTTGCCCCCTTTCTTAACCCAATTGATTTCCATTTCGCTTTAGCGAGAATAAATCGTGTTTCCATCGACGATTGTTTCTGTGACTTGAATGGTTTCGAGTTCGTCTACATCAACTTTAAATGGGTCTTTTTCTAAAATTGTAAAATTGGCTTGTTTTCCTTTTTCAATGCTACCTTTTCGATCTTCTTCATGATATTGATAAGCCGCATTGATCGTAATCGCCTTAAATGCTTCTAAAACAGAAACGCTTTGTTCTTGAGACAGTGCAACCCCATTTTTAGTCACACGCTTAACGGCGCATGCGACTGTCTTCATCATATCGGGTGCAAGAACTGGTGTATCTTGGTGGAATGTGTAAACAAGATGAGCGTTAATGGCATCTTTTACTGGTGACATACGGCTTGCTCTTGGATACCCTAAATTTTCGATATGGATATCGCCCCAATAATAAGTGTGCGCCACAAAGAAACTTGGAATCATGTCAATCGCATTCATTCTTTTTAACTCTTCATTGCCAACAAATTGCGCATGAATCATGACTGGACGATAAGTTTGTTCGACATGGTCATCATGACGCACTTTTTCAAATGTATCCACATATTGTTTTGCTGCAGCATCCCCATTACAATGCGCTAACAGTTGCGCTTGATCTTCTAAAGCACGATGAACTAATTCATATAAATGTTCATCACTATGAACTGGATAAGCACAATCATTAGAGTTTGTGTATGGTTCTTTCATCCATGCGGTTCTTCCTTGTGGAGAACCATCTAAGAAAATTTTATAGCCCCCTAGACGGAAGTGATTGTAATATTGATGTTTTTGTGGGTCATTCACATAGAGCTCACGGCTGTTTTCTAAATCGATATAACCGACTACATCCATTTTAAGGGCTTTTTCATGTGCTAATAATTGATAGAGTGGATAAAGTTCTTTTGTCACCATTCCATCTTGGATCGTTGTGATTCCATATTTTGCGTATAGATCTTGCGCTTTGGCTACATTGGCTTTTAAAACATCGAGATCAAAAGAAGAAATCGATTTTTGGAAATCGATAAACGCATTTTCTTCCATATATCCGCTTAAAGAATGATCGGCAAATCGACCATATTTTCCACCTTGTGGATCCGCAACATCATCGTGAATATTTTGTTTTTTCAATCCTGCGGAATTGACTACACCCATGTGATTTGAAACATGGACTAACAAGATCGGAATATCCGTGCTAATGCGATCTAACACAATACGATCTGGATGCGCTTTTTCCGCTAAGAAGTTATGGTCATAGTTGTTAGCCACAACCCATTCTCCCGCTTTTACATCATGCTCTTGAATAAACGCTTTGATCGCTTCTTCAATTTCAGCAAATGAATAACATTGCGAAAGATCACATTGGGATAATGCATTGGCACAACCAACAAAGTGAGAATGGCCATCAATAAAGCCAGGGAACATCACGTTTTGGTTTAAATCCACTTTTTCCCCTTGCCAATCGGTTGGTACTTCTTGATACACTTCAATGATTTTGTCATCTTCAATGGCTACTGCTTGTGCAGTTGGATGGTTTTCATCCATCGTATAAATCGTTCCATTAAAATATAGTTTTTTCATGAATGTCTCCTTATAGTCGAACTTCATAATTTCCGAGCACTTGATCTTGTTTTGTGATCGTCACAAATGCATCGGGATCTTTTTCTTTGAGTTTTTCTTGGAAAATTCGTACTTCATATTTTGATAAAACACTATACATGACATAAGTATCGTTCTCTGTATATCCCCCGACACCATTCCAATACGTCACTCCACGATGTAATTCATGAAGAATCATTTCGCAAACATCTTTATTTTTCGTAAAGATCAAGACGCTTGTATTGATGTTTTGGAGATGGGTTTTATCGATTGAGAACGAATAAATCATAGAATATACAATCGAATAAATCGCTACAGGAAGCTCGAATAAAATTGCACACATCGTATAAATCATCGCATTGATGATCAATGTGAATTTACCCACGCTAAAATCTTTCTTTTTCTTCGTGAAGTACAACCCTAAAATATCGAGTCCGCCACCAGAACCTCCCGCTTTTAAGGTAATGCCTACACCCGTTCCGGCAAGGATTCCCCCCATCAAACAAGAAATTGCATATTCATTGAGAATTGGCGTTTGTGGAATCGGTAAATAGG
>George_p2__coassemble_415_pt1 | contig 52950 bp, 44 predicted proteins | sample George_p2__metabat2_high_PE_044 | metagenome-assembled genome bin George_p2
CCATCTAGCGCCGACGATAGTGAATGCGAAAATAGGAAGCCGCTGGACAAAGAAGAAACTGCCTTAATCAAGGCAGTTTTTTTGTGCGTTTATAAAACCTTGATCACAATAAGAAAAGCCTGTAGTAAGGGGATAACCCATTTACAGGCTTTTGATTATTTTATGTTCAATCATCGTGGATTTGGTTGTTTTGTTAATTTCTTTTCAAAAAATAAAGAAGATAGATCAAAACAAAGACAGATGACAATCGTTTTACTGCAAAAGTCATAGAGATTATGATCAAAATCATTCATGATCCAAAAGTATAGACAAGTGGAAACAGCTAAAAATTCCACAATGAGTATGGCATTTTAAAAATATTTGTAGGCTTTCATATTTTAAATCGTCCCCTTCAACTTAAATCCGAGAATGAATATCCAATAAATGAGGATATAAGCAATACCAAAAAGGATTTCGATCCACAGATTTTGATATTCCATGCAGATACGATGAATAAAACTGAGAACGAATGGAGTCAATAATCCTAAAACAATTAACTCATTCAAATTATGGCGGCTTAGGTGAATCATGGAAGTGTTCGTTTGTGCATAGTTCTCGAGCTGTACTTTACGAATTTTGTTCGCTAAGTACAGGTAAAGAATGAAATGTCCTATTCCAATGATGACAGTTAGTGGACCAGCAAATGCAAAATTACAATGAACATTGATCCAATGACTGCCACATAAAACAATCGGAAAACATAAAGCGACAATAAGAAATGATTTTAATATTTGCGATTCAATCATGGTCATTATAAAGCCCTCCTTCTCCTTAAGATTGAGTGTTATATGAGAGATGTAAGTGACTTCTCTTCAATATGATCTAAGCATTTGCACGCATATTTATATATGATTTTTGTAGAAGCGGTGGGTTTCGATGCTCATTCGGTCGATAGTTACGGATGAAGTTAAATTTTAACGGATATGTAATATTGAAACATGTTTTTTTGTTTGACATAATCCTGAATAAGGAGACAAATTATGCCGAATATATTAATTTTGGAAGATGAGAAAATCTATGCTCAAGAAATCACTCGAATGGTTTTGGACGTTTTTCCTTCCGCAAATTTGATGATTTATCCTTGTGTCCCTTCTACCTTACCGATTATCCCGGATCTAGCGATTCTCGATATCGAATTAGAAGGATCAAAAGATGGAATTCAATTTATGCATGAATATGGAAAACAGATTCCAGCAATTTTGTTTTATTCAGTATGTTTTACACGAATTAAAGAATCATTTGGCATAAATGTACTTGGATTTGTGGAAAAAGGAGAAGACGATTCGGTTTTAAAAGAGAAATTACTCCAAGCTAAACAAATTCTTGTTGGAATCCCTGTTGTCTGGCTTCAAGATCAAAATAAGAGATCGATTCCTGTACGAACAGACTTGCTTTGTTCATGTCACCGCATGGATCGCGTGATCTGGTTTACCGATTTGCAGGGAAGAGAACTTCGGACAAAAACTGGTAAATTAGACAGCAGTCAACCTTGGTTTGAAGAACACTTTGTTTGGATCAATCAAGGGGAAGCAGTCAATATTCATCAAATACAATCGATAGAAAAAGACTGTATTACACTTCGAAATGGGAAAAAAGTATATATTAGTCGTCGTTATCGTCGGCGATTTGAAACAGAGGTGAAACGATGATGATTCGCTATGTGCAGATATTGGCTTGGATCATAAAATCGACTTCTACCTATTTTCTTTTAAAAGAAGCTTGCCGATTCCAAGAAAGACGACTTTGGATGATCGTGATTCGAGTATTGATGAATGCGATGTTTTCTTTGTCTATATGGACGATTCATTCTTATCCTTTTTTTATTGGATGGCTGATGCAGATCTTTTGGGATATGTTGATGATTAGTGATTTAAGGCGAAAAGAAAGTAAAGGTGTAATCTTTTGGCGCCATTTAGTCTATGTAGCAACGATTGAAAGTTCATGGCTATTAGGAAGTTGTATATTTGGAGGATGGACGTCATCGTTATTTAGTGTTGAAGGAAATCCAATGGATGCCCTACTTGGGATGACTTGTTCTATTTTCGTGAGCGCTCTTCAATTTTTGGGGATGATGCGCTTCAATCATAATGGCTTTAATCGTCAAATTTCTTTTCTCGTGATAGGAATGATGACGCTGAATGTTTTGAGTGTTCAGATTTTCGATACGATTGGAATCGACAGTATTTACTTTTATTTAGTGATTGTGCTGTATAGTTTTATCTTGATTGTTGCGGTGCAATTTTTGAACAATAAAGAACAATTGCAGAAAAAAGAAGTAGAACTTCAAGCGACTGAGCAAGCAATTGCCAACGCCAATGTCAAAATCGAAGATCAAACGAATCAACTGCGTGAAATTCGCCATTCTTTAAAAGACCATATGCGCATTATTCAATTGCTCAATCGCCAAAATCGCAATGAAGAAGTAGATCGGTATCTAAGTGAGCTTATTGGTGAGTGTAATGTCAATGAATTTAAATATTATTGCCAAGACATCGTTTTGAATGGATTGTTCAATCAGATGGTTGCTTCCTATCCCAAAATCCATTTTGATATCTTGGTCGACTCGAATGTCGATAAAATCCCGACTGAATTTGTCGAAGCAATTTTTCTTGCGATTGATAATGCGATTGATGAACTTGAGCGCCATCAAGATTTATCTAAAACGATCACGATTACACTCCGTCTAGATCAGGAAAAAGTGATCGGAACGATTCGCAATCCGTTGTCTTCAGTCAAATCTTTGCAGACAGAAAAGACGGATTTTGACCATGGAATTGGGTTGGTGAGAATGAAAAAACTGATTCATGAGTTGGATGGAACGATTCAGATTGATCAAGACGCATACTTTGTGGTTACAATGACCATTCCTCAAAAATAAGGGTGAACAATAGAAATGAAAAAGCCGATATTTTTCTTTAGATAAAGAAATAATCGGCTTTTTATATGAGAAGATGGAATTAATATAAATCAGTGCGGCGCAAATCCCAATAAGGGGTACGTTTACGGATTTGATCGACTTGTTTTGGATCAATTTCAATTGTCAATAATCCTGGTTTTTCATCTAATTGATCAAGAATCTTGCCATCTGGCCCGACAACGAGTGAATGCCCATAGCTTGTATACGTGGCATAAGATTTTTTTGCGGGATTGGTCGCAAGATAGAAGACTTGATTTTCCATGGCTCGAGCTTGAAATAAGGGATTCCAGTGAATCGGACCGACTTTATCGTTGAATCCGCAAGGTGCAACGATCATAAAGCAATCCTTTGCGATCGTGCGGGCTGCTTCTGGAAAACGATTATCCATGCAGATGAGAATCCCAATTCTTCCCCATGGGGTTAAAAATGTTTTGAGTTGATTTCCGGGTGTGAAGACATCTTTTTCATAATATGTATGCTTTGATGTATGAACTTCTAATAAGTGGGTTTTATCGGCAATACTGACAATTTCACCATGAGAATTGATGATTGCACATGAATTATAAATTTTTCCTTTATCTTGACGAGGTAATGTGCCCGCAACGATCCAAATGGAAAGTGACTTTGCGATTTGTTGGAGAGGATGAATATAGTCATCCCATTCATCTTGGTGTTTTAAAATCTCTGCATTGATAAAAGGGGTATTCCAAAGTTCAGGAAGAACAACAAGATCGGTATGATCGCGCAATGCGGCAAGTTCGATCAGAGAAAGGACTTGTTCTAAAATTTTTTGTTTGGAATCTAAGACGAGGGGTTGAAGTAAAGAGACAATCATAGTCGACCTCTTTCTATTATTTTTTGTATAAAGTTTTCTTCTTTGTTTTTGCTTCTCTATAATGGAAGCCATGGATATTCAAGGACTATTAAATTGGTATAACAAAGAAAAACGGGATTTACCTTTTCGTCATGAAAAGAATCCTTATCATATTTGGGTTTCAGAGATTATGTCGCAACAGACGAGAATTGAAGCGATGATTCCTTATTATAATCGCTTCGTTGCTCGTTATAAAACGATCACGGATCTAGCGAATGCCCAAGATGAAGAATTAACTAAACTGTGGCAGGGTTTAGGTTATTATGCAAGAGTTCGCAATATGAAAAAAGCAGCCAACGTTTGTGTTGAACAATATGAAGGACAATTGCCAAAAACGAAACAAGAATTGAAGAAACTGCCGGGAATTGGTGATTATACCGCGGGTGCGATTGCATCTATTGCGTATAATGAGTGCTGTACGGCTATTGATGGAAATGTCATTCGTGTCGCTTCTCGTTATTATTGGTTAGAACAAGACTTTAACAATCCGAAAAATAAGCGGGAACTGGATGCGTTTTTACAAACAAAGCTACCGGAAGAACAATATATGTCGGATTTTACGCAAGCAATGATGGAACTAGGCGCTAGAGTTTGTACGCCTAAAGTTGCTCGTTGTTCAAGTTGTCCGATCCGCTCTTCTTGTATTGGTGCGACCAAAGAAAATCCGTGCGTCTTGCCGGTGGCTAAAAAGAAGTTAGAACAAAAAATAGAAGAAAAAATAGTTTGTATTGTGGCAGGTTGGAAAGATGGACAATGGTGGATTCATCTCAATCAACGCGCGCATCAAGGCTTACTTGCGGGAATGTATGAATTTGATGAAAGTTTTCCAAGCTTTCTTCACAAACAAAAGACGGATTCGCATGGCCTAATTTGTGATCAAAATATGATGGATGATCAAACTGTTTTTCAACGTTTTGATTTAGATCAAGATGAATTTGTCTTTACCCATAAAATATGGAAGATGAAAGCTGAACTTGTCTTATATCCGGTAGGGGATGGCTTTTCGAGTATAGAAGAAATTAAAAACGAAAAGGCAATTCCAACGGCATACGAAAAACTGTACCAGCGTGCCTTAGCTTTGTTGCAGAAGATGGAACAAGATGGGCAAATGGGTGCGATTGAAGAATATTTAAGTAAGATAAGCAGTATAAATAGGAAAGGATAAGTAGATGAGCCAACAAGTAAAAATGGTGGTTTGCGATTTGGACGGAACGTTACTCTTCGATCCCAAGCGCATCACAAAACGAACAAAGAAAACAATTCGCCAATTGCGCAAACAGGGGATTTTATTTGGGATTTGTTCAGGTCGTTCTGCTTTAGCACTGCAACAGAAAGTGAAAACTTGGGGAATCGAAAACGATGTTGATTTCGTTTTGGGATTTAATGGTGCAATGTTTTGGGACCCAAAAACAGGAGTTGTTGAATCGCGATTAGAGTTAAAACCAGAAGACATTCAACCGATTATGGATGCTTGCCAAGGGTATCAATTTGCATTTGGTGAATATCAAGGAAACGACATGATTGTAACGGCGATTAACTTTTTAACCAAAGCGATGGGGGGACGTAATGAATTGGGAATGAAACAAGTAACTCCTCAAGAACTCATTCGACCAGCCCTTAAATTTATGGCAGTTGGAATGCCTTGGACATTGAATCGCTGGTGGAAATCGGATCGCAAAGAGACTTTGACTTCCGCTCGTGTTTTTCGTTCTGGTCCATTTTTATTTGAATTCGTGAATCGCGATTTATCTAAACTAGAGGGAATCAAAACTGTTTGTCAAAAGTATGGTGTCCAATTGGATGAAGTGGTCACATTTGGCAATGACAACAATGACGTTGAAATGATTGCGGGAACAATTGGGGTTGCGATGAGTAATGCCAATCAAGCCGTAAAAGAAGTGAGCTCATATATCACGACTTCTAATTTCACAGATGGAGTCGCAAAGTTTATTGAAGCCAATATTCTCAATCCAAACGCTAAACCATTAGTGGCAAAAAACATTCCTTCATCCAAATCATAAAAGAATGTACAACAGGTCTTTTATTCATCTAAAAACAGATGACAAAAGACCTTTTTATTTGGTTATAGGGATTTATAACTGAGTTTGATCATAGCAGAAGAGGGATTTGAAAAAAGAGGAGGATAAGTGCCAATTTGCCGATAAGCAAGGCGTATTTATTAAAGGCTTGCGGCCTTTACCTTTACGGAATGCATAAACAATTGTAAAATAAACAAGTTTAAGTTTGTTTGATAATTTTAAAAGTTAAATACTGTATCAAAAAGATCAAATGAAGATTCGTTCAAAATAAGATAAACTTAAAAAAGCGGATGAAGGGGAAGTAGAGATTTAACCAAAATCCGAAAACAAAATGAATTGAAAGCATTAGAACAAGCTTTGGCATAGGGAAAGAAGATTGCTCTATGTTAAAATAAAATTTACTAAAAATGAGTGAGAGGAGATTTAAATGGCTCTTTTTGGAGGAATGTTCTCAGAAGAAGCTCGAGAACTCAAGCAATTAGAAAAAACTGCAGATAAAGTTCTTTCTTACGATGAAGCAATGAAGAAGCTCACTGATGAGCAACTCAGAAATAAAACAGAAGAATACAGAGAACGTCTGGCTAAAGGCGAAACTCTGGATGATTTATTACCAGAAGCGTTTGCGACTGCTCGTGAAGCAGCTTATCGTGTAATTGGTGAAAAACCATACAAGGTTCAGATTGAAGGTTCTGCAGCAATGCACCGTGGTGACATTGCCGAAATGAAAACAGGTGAAGGTAAAACTTTAACAGCAACAATGGCCGTTTATTTAAACGCATTGACGGGTAAAGGTGTCCATGTCATCACAGTCAACGAATACTTAGCAGGACGTGACGCAGCATGGATGGGGGAAATCTATCGTTTCTTAGGTTTAACTGTTGGTGTGAACAAACGTGAATTATCCCCAGCAGAAAAACGTGAAGCATATGCTTGCGACATTACCTACACAACAAACTCCGAACTTGGATTTGACTACTTACGTGACAACATGGTTACGGATGTTAAAGATCGCGTTTTACGTGGTTTACACGTTGCGATTGTCGACGAAGTAGACTCCGTATTAATCGATGAATCTCGTACACCATTGATTATTTCCGGAGGTAAAAAAGACACTGCAAACTTATATATTGCAGCGGACCGTTTTGTTAAAACATTAACTGCGCCAACATACGAATATGATAAATATTCAAAAGAACAGAAAATTGTTTCTGGTGACTATGACATCGACGAAAAAACACGTCAAGTTATGTTAACTGACACAGGTGTGGAAAAAGGGGAAAAATTCTTCAACTTAGCCAACCTGTATGATATGGAAAACACACAGCTCGTTCACCATATCAACCAAGCTTTAAAAGCAAACTACGTCATGATGAAAGACGTTGAATATGTTGTTAGCGATGAACAAGAAATCGTCATCGTTGACCAGTTCACTGGACGTACAATGCCAGGACGTGCATATTCTGATGGTTTACACCAAGCTATTGAAGCCAAAGAATGCGTGCCAATTAAAGAAGAAACATCAACATTGGCCACAATCACATACCAAAACTTCTTCCGTCTTTATGAAAAATTAGCAGGTATGACAGGTACTGCCAAAACTGAAGAAGAAGAATTCTTAAATACATACAACATGCGCGTTGTTGTCATTCCAACAAACCGTCCAATTGCTCGTCAAGATTTACCAGATGAAATCTATGGCCGTAAAGTGGATAAATATAAAGCACTTGTTCGTAAAGTAAAAGAATTATATGAAAAAGGACAACCAGTCTTAGTCGGAACAATTGCGGTTGAAGTATCCGAATTGTTACACGAAATGTTGAAAGCAGAAGGAATTCCACACGAAGTTCTGAATGCGAAAAACCATGCTCGTGAAGCGGAAATCGTTGCGAAAGCAGGTCGTCCAAAAGCTGTTACAATTGCGACAAACATGGCTGGACGTGGTACAGACATCAAATTAACGAAAGAAAGCCGTGAACTCGGTGGTCTTGCTGTATTAGGTTCTGAACGTCATGAATCCCGTCGTATTGATAACCAGTTACGTGGTCGTTCTGGACGTCAGGGAGATCCTGGATTCTCTAGATTCTACGTTTCTTTAGAAGATGATTTGATGGTTCGTTTCGGAACAGATAAGCTCAAAAACTTATTCTCTTCTCTTGGCGATCAACAAATCGAATCGAAACAAGTGACTCGTTCCATCACAATGGCTCAGAAAAAAGTTGAAGGTTTCAACTTCGATACGCGTAAAAACTTATTAGACTATGATGACGTATTAAGAAGACAACGTGAAATCATCTATGATCAACGAAATAAAGTCCTCGAAAGTGAAAACGTGCATGACATGGTCAAATTGATTTTTGAAAAAGTCATCGATCAAGCTTTACAGGCTAACATCACAGAAAGCCGTAAAAACGAAATCGATTTACCAGGATTAGTTAAATCTTTAGAAATTCTTGGTCTAACTGGCGATCGTGCGATTCATGTAAGTGATTTAGAAGGTAAAGACTACAAACAGCTGCAGGAATACATTTCTACAAAAGTTTGGAACGATTACGAACATGAAATCGAATTAGCAAAAGCACAATTCTTACCATTTGAGAAAAACGTTGTATTACGTAACATTGACCGAAACTGGATTGAACATATCGACCGTATGGATAAATTGAGAAGTGGTATTTACTTACGTTCTTATGCGCAAAACAACCCACTTCAACAATATGTTCAAGAAGGATTTGACATGTTTGAAGATATGAACCGTCGAATCGATCGAGAAATTGCTTCTTACTTATTAAAAGTGCGCATCCGTCAGGAAAAACCACAAAATAAAGTTGAAGAAGCAAGATCTGCTGTGGAGGCAAGAAAAAATGGAACTGTTCGAGCTTAAACAGATTCTTTCTACTCACCTGGAGAAGTTGGACGCTCTAGGTGAGTCACTTTGACTTGCCAAGCAAGAAAGAAAAAATTAAAGAATACGATCAAATGATGTTAGCGGATGGGTTTTGGAGTGATCAGAAAAAAGCTCAAAACATCATCCGTCGGCAAAATTCTCTCAAAGATATCGTCAGCACCTATGCTGAACTAAGAGAGATGTTTGATGGTTTAAATGAAACTGCCGAAGCGCTCAAAGCCGAACTGGATGAAGAACTTCTTGAAATGGCTTCTTTAGAAGCCCAAGAAGCCGTTGAAAAAATGGCTGACTTCGAAGTAAAGGTACTTTTATCTGGAGAATACGATAACTCCAATGCGATTTTGGAATTCCATCCGGGTGCCGGAGGAACAGAATCATGCGACTGGACGGCGATGTTATATCGTATGTATACGCGCTACGCTCAATCGAAAGGCTTTAAAGTCTCGGTATTGGACTACCAAGATGGAGATGAAGCGGGAATCAAATCGGCAACAATTTTAGTCGAAGGTGAAAAAGCATACGGCTATTTAAAAGGCGAAAAAGGTGTTCATCGTTTAGTACGAATTTCGCCATTTGATGCCGGGGCAAGACGTCATACTTCTTTTTCCTCTGTAGAAGTGATGCCGCAATTCAATGATGAAATTGAAATAGAGATTAAACCGGAAGACTTACTCATTGAAACAAAACGAGCTTCAGGTGCGGGAGGTCAGCACATCAATAAAACGGACTCTGCAATCCGTATGGTGCATAAACCAACTGGAATTGTGGCAACTTGCCAATCCGGAAGAAGCCAGATTCAAAACCGTGAAGAAGCGCTCAATATCTTAAAATCTCGTTTGTTACAAAAAGAGATTGAAGAACAACAAAAGAAAATTGCCCAACTCAAAGGTGAAACAAAAGCCAATGAATGGGGAAGCCAAATTCGTTCCTACGTCTTACACCCTTACACAATGGTTAAAGATGCTAGAACGGGTTACGAAACAAGCCAAGCCCAAAGCGTTTTAGATGGAAATCTAGACGGGTTCATCTTTGCTTGGTTAAAATCACAAATTTCTTAAATCGATAAAAACAGGCTGTCTAATTGTGGACAGCCTGTTTTTCGCTTCTTTATGAAATTCTATTTATGATACATTAATTAAAAAAAGGGAAACAGGTGAGGATGATGAAAAAGGTGCGAACAAAAAAGAAAATCGTGATTGTTTTGGAATTAATATTTGTAGTCCTTCTTTGTATAGCTTTATTGCTCCTGTTTCGTTATCAAAATACCTCGACCAAGCGATTGCCCAATCGCTATGCCGGAAATATTGCTCAAGTGCATAGCGCCATTGATTACGATGGGGATGGTCTCGATGATCAAACAGATATTTTACAAGGTGCATTAGATTACATTGCTACTCAACCGAAATACAAAAGTGTGTATTACAACACGGGCTACTCCAATGATGAATATGGCGTATGTACAGATGTTGTGGGTCATGCGCTTAAATCGGCAGGTTATGATTTGAGGGTTTTAGTCCAAGAAGATCTACAAACCAATCCCAATGGTTATTCGATTGATATTCCGGATCAGAATATTGATTTTCGACGCGTCAGAAATTTAAATGTTTATTTTTCACATCGTGCCATCAGTCTAACCACAGATGTTTACGATATTGAACAATGGCAGGGTGGCGATATTGTGATCATGAATGATCATATCGGAATTGTTTCTGATCATCGCAATCAAAATGGCGTGCCCTATATCATCCATCATAATGGACCATGGCAAGATCGATATGAGCAAGATATTTTAGAAGAGAGAACAAATATCATCGCGCACTATCGTATGAGCTAAGAAAAAAACAGATCAAATTTAAGGCGGAATATAGGCGGTATCAGTACAATAAAAACAGTTAAATATCGCAAAGGAGGAAACATCCATGAAAATCCACTCTAGCGTATTAGAGCTTATTGGAAATACCCCACTTGTAGAAGTGAAAAATATAGAAAAACAAGAACAACTTCCAGCCCGCATTGCTTTGAAATTAGAAGCGAAAAACCCAGGAGGAAGTGTAAAAGATCGTGTTGCTTTAAATATGATTTTAAAAGCAGAACAAGAAGGCTTAATTAAAGAAGGAACAACAATTATCGAAGCAACTTCTGGAAATACCGGAATCGGCTTGGCCATGGTCGCCGCAAGACGTGGTTATGATGTTGTGATCGTTATGCCAGATTCAATGTCCATCGAAAGAAGAAATCTACTCAAGGCATTTGGTGCTAAATTAGAACTGACTCCAGGAGCTAAAGGCATGGCGGGGGCCATTGAACGCGCGAATGAATTAGCCCAAGAACTGGGAAATGTGTTCATTGCTGGTCAATTCGAAAACAAAGCCAATCCCGAAGTGCACTATCTGACAACGGGGCCTGAAATTTGGAATGATACAGATGGAACTGTTGATATTTTTGTGTCCGGCGTGGGTACTGGCGGAACGATTAGTGGTACGGGAAAATATTTGAAAGAAGAAAACCCCAATATTCAAATCGTTGCGGTTGAACCAGCTACATCCGCGGTGCTTTCTGGACGAGAAAAAGGAGCACACGGCATTCAAGGAATCGGTGCTGGTTTTATCCCGAATACTTTAGATACAGAAATTTATGATGAAATTATAACGATCGAAGATGAACAAGCTTATCAAGCGGGGCGTCAATTAGCCCAAACAGAAGGAATTTTAGTCGGTATTTCTGCCGGAGCTGCGTTTGCGGCGGCTAAAGAACTCGCAAAACGACCAGAAAACAAAGGGAAACTGATCGTTGCGCTTTTACCTGATACGGGCGATCGCTATTTATCAACGAAACTGTTTAGTGAATAAAAAAGGCAGGTCAGCACGACCTGCCTTTTTTAGAGAATCATTAAAGGTCAATGATATCGTTATGTTTGTTGAATGCTTGGAAAACTAAAATGACTGATTCGACAATTAAAACCCATCCAGTAATGGTCATAATCATGTCAATCACACTTGAAGGTCTAAACATCAAGAAGACTGCGGCCACAAGCATGACGAGCGCAACCGCAAAATCCATGCCCCAAGAAGCAATGCCGGAGCGTTTAAAGATGAATGCTTTTTGGAGTTGAGAAAGTGATTGGATCAAAATAAAGATCCCGGCCAAAATTGGAAACATATTCAACAATAAATTTGGATTCACGGCCAATAGAAACCCGAAAACAAGTGCTGGAATTCCAACAACCATGGCAGAAAGACCGATGGCTTGATCTTTGGCGCTAAAATATGTAAAAAGCTCATAACCACCAAATACACAAGCAAAAATGCCGAGCATGCGGATGGTCGCGGTTAAAATACTTCCAGAAAAGACGCATAAAACTAATCCAAAGAGAAAATACATCAATGCGATCAGAAGTGTCTCTTTTTTAGATGGGGATAAAAAACGTTTCATACTATCTCCTCAACTTTCTAAGTTCATTATTGATCACGATGCCGTGATTTTGATTCAAGATGCCTGACTTTCTGATTGATCTGGGCCAACAATCTAAAAATATAGAACTATCTAAATTATAGAACGAATTTGAACAAATAAATCTTACAATGACAAACGAAAAAAATTAGCAGGCAATGGCGCAGATCGAGATTTTAGGCGCCGTTTTTGAAAAGCATATAAATCGCGTTAGAATGAAGATGGAAATGAAAAGAAATCATTCGTTGATCTAAGTTCAACGTAAAAAGGAGAAAATATGGCAAAAAAAGCTGCAGTAGTAATGGATACAGGATTTGAAGAATTAGAAGCAATGGGACCTATTGCTTTATTACGTCGTGCCGGAATGGAAGTCGATTTAGTGAGCGCTCATAATGGCGATGAAGTAACAGGAAGATTTGGTGTGACTTATAAACCAGCAACACCATTTAAAGACTATGATTTTTCAAATGTTGATGTTCTCATTGTTCCAGGTGGTGGTCATTGGCCAAAAATTGAAGCGAATGAAGAAGTCAAACAAGTGATTCGTCAGTTCTATGATGATCCAAATAAATGGCTTGCGGCAATTTGTGCAGCACCAACGATTCTTGGACGCATGGGACTTTTAAAAGGGAAAAACTATACTTGTTTTACATCTATGGACGAAGACTTTGGTGGAACATATATCGATCAAAGAGCCGTTGTGGATGGTCATTTAATTACGGGTAGATCCGCCGATGCTTCAATTGATTTTGCGTATGCGATCATGGAATCTGTACTGGGAAAAGAAAAAACAGAAGAAGTGAAAGCCTCTATCTTTGCTCACTAATCTAAAAACAATAAAAGAATAAGAAAAGGGAGAATAGAACGAAAAGAATCTATTCTCCCTTTTTTAGTGAGTTTTATTTTTGGGATTCTGTTGGTGTTTCTTGTAAGAATGTTTTGATCTTTTGACCATCTAAGAATCCTTCCAAGTAGAGTTTATGTAAGTTTGTTGAATCACGAGCCAAGGTGTCGATGCCCATTGTATCGGCAGGAGCAACAATCAAAACTTTACCTTCTTTTTCCATTTCTTTAGCTTGGGCAACGATTTGGTTATATCGATCTGCACGAGTCCGTAAACCTTCAGCAGCTTGTGGGTAATGTTTCATAAAGGCCGCTAGGGTAGCATCTTTGAGCGGTTTACGATCGACGTCGGAAGGTTTGGTTAAAACGATGACGATTTTGTCAGCACCCATTTCTAATGCTTTTTCCAAAGGAATGGTGTCAGATAAAGCGCCATCAAAGAACGGAACACCAGCAATCATATACGGTTTATTGACCACTGGAATGGAACAGCTCGCTTTGAAGATATCGTATTGGTTTTCTTCTAACCAACGACGATCAAAATAGGCCGGTTTACCAGTGATCGCATTTGTTGCCACAACGATCATTTGCGTATTTGATTTTTTGAACGTTGCGTAGTCTAATGGGAATTCGCCATCCGTATTGGAAAGCGTACTGTAAATGTAATCAAGATCGACAAAAGAACCTGTTTTGAAGAAGTTATGAACAGACATATATTCAGGACGAGCCGAGTATTCCCGATAGAACATGTAGTTTCGACCGATTTGGTTGGCTAGATAACTAGCAATATTAGCAGAGCCAGCACTAATGCCAATTGCGATATCAAATTGGATTTCATCCATTAAACAAGCATCAAACACACCAGCGGCATACATGCCACGCATACCACCGCCAACATCAATAACTGCAGTTTTCATATTCAATATCCTTTCGAATGATTATTTTTTAATTCTTCATCATTATAGAGCGAGAGGAGGATAAATCAGGCATGACATGCTTTTCAAATTTCAATACTTAAGTTGCTATTTTAAAAAATGAGTTTTTGAAAAAAGGCCGATAAAGATGATTCTTGATTTCGATCTCTGCATGAACTACAATAATTCTACGTGTGTGCCCGTAGCTCAATGGATAGAGTGACAGATTCCGATTCTGGCGGTTGGAGGTTCGAGTCCTCTCGGGCGCGCCATTTTTTTATTTATTCTCAATCATGGATGTCCATATAGCTCAGCAGGATAGAGCGATCGCCTCCTAAGCGATAGGTCGAAGGTTCGAATCCTTTTATGGACGCCAGCCAACAATGCTGTAAGACTTTACGTTTAAGGTTTTACAGCTTTTTGTTTTCCGGAAACCATTGATCGAATAAAAGAGAAGTATTCGGATTATGTAATGCCTATCGACAATATGCGTTTTATGGTTAGACCTAAAGATAGATAATGAAGGACGAATAGAATGATTACTTATGAAGACGCGAAAGCGAAGAAGATTATATCGACGGTTTTGGTATCGTTATTCTAAAAGACAATGGAGAATCGTTTGGATGGACGAATTACATTTTAGATTTGCATTCTGACCCCAAACCGAAAGAGATCGATTTTTTATGGGTATAGTTTACAGCATCGGAAAAATAGTGAAAAAAACGATTTATAAAACGATATAACATATGGATGAAATGAGGATATTTATTGCGTATATGGATATTCTATCTCCATCAAATTTATTGAGATCTCCATCATTTGACGATAGAATGATGGAGATAAATCTGAAATGAAGGAGATTCCTATGAGAAATTTTGATTTCGTTGTAAGTCCTGCAAAGTTGTTAACACCTGAAATTGTTCAGATGGTTAGCAGCATCCATGAACATAAAGGCAAACAGGAATTATTTCTCGAAGCCAATGTAGATGAATTGAAAACACTCTTAGAAGTTGCATTGATTCAGAGTACGGGAGCATCCAACCGAATCGAAGGTATATTTACAAGCGATAAGCGTTTGGAAGAATTGGTAAGTCAAAAATCAGCCCCCCGCAACCGATCTGAGCAGGAAATTGCTGGTTATCGTGAAGTGCTTTCTGCAATTCACGAAGGTTATGAATATATCAATCCAAGACCGAGCGTTATTTTGCAGTTACATCGAGATCTGTACTCCTATTCACAGGGATCTGCTGGTGGAAGTTATAAGAATTCCGATAATGTAATTGCAGAAACAGATGCCGAGGGTCATCAGAAGGCACGTTTTATTCCAGTTCCTGCATTTCAGACTGCTGAAGCGATGGAAGAACTTTGCGCTCGCTTCCTTGAAGCATGGGAAGCTGATCGCATTGACAAACTGGTTTTGATTCCCATGTTCATTCTGGACTTTCTGTGCATCCATCCTTTCAATGACGGAAATGGTAGGATGAGCCGTTTGTTGACCACTCTGCTTTTTTATAAGGCGGGATACATCGTTGGAAAATATGTCAGTATGGAAATGCTGATTGAAAAGACAAAAGAAACATATTATGAAGCACTTCAAGCAAGTTCTACTGGCTGGCATGAGGGCGAAAACAGCTATGAGCCTTTTGTTAAATATTATCTGGGTATCATGTTGAAAGCATACAATGAATTCGAAAGCCGTGTAGAGCATTTGAAGCATCGGAGTCTTTCTAAGCCTGATAGAATTAAAGCGGTTATTGATAACAAGGTTGGCAAAATTACAAAGAAAGAAATCATGGATCTTTGTCCGGATATAAGCAAAATTACCGTGGAAAGGACTTTGACGAATCTGGTTAAGAGTGGGTATATCGTAAAAGTTGGTGCAGGTCCATCTACTGGTTATGTCCGTGTTTAAAAATATGAAAAGCAGCTTATAAATTTGTCAGTCAAAAACGCATGGACAAACCAACTCGTATGCGGGACATTAATTGTAGACAAGAAAATATCTTGTACTTACGATAGGAAAGTTGAATTGAATACTGTTTAACCATGATCGAACGTACGAAGCATGGTGGTCATATAATAGATGTCGATGGTAATATCAAGCCATTCCCCGATTATTAGCTGAAGCAAACAATCAGCTAACTTTCAGAGCTTGACAGAGGGGTGTTCAGAATAACTCAAATTGAATCGCAAACAGTTTTATATAGTGTCCTACTTGGTTTTACCTTACCTCATATTGATAGAGAGTGACAATAGGTTGGAGCCCTCCTAAGCGATAGGTCGAAGGTTCGAATCCTTTTATGGACGCCAGCCAACAATGCTGAAAGCCTAAAGATCAAAGGCTTTCGGCTTTTTTTATCGCAACAATGCTGATGTTGTTTGTTTTTTATTTTCCCTTACCCTGCGAACAATCCCTTAAGTATTGCTTCAAATTAAGGGTAAGTCATATTTGCAAAGTAAAATAGAAGCAAAGGGTAATGTTTAAATCAAAAAACGAAAGAATAAAGTTCAAACTTTGTTCAGATTTATATGTAGTTGGATTTCATAATCCGCCTCTAATATAACGATTGAAAAGAGAGGCGGATATTTATGGCAGCAAAATCAACAAAATATATCACGATCGGTGGAACAGCGTTCTTGATTTTATTTCTGTACTATTTGATCTCGAATGGCTGTTTAACAAATCCTGATCAGCTAGAACTTGTGATTAAAAGTTTTGGTATTTTAGCTCCGATATTTTTCTTAACCCTTCAAATTATTCAAGTGATCATTCCGATTATTCCGGGTGGAATTACTGCGGGAATTGGCGTGATCTTGTTTGGGCCTTTTTGGGGATTTGTCTTAAATTATGCCGGCTCGATGATGGGGTCTATTATTGCCTTTATCATGGTGAAGCACTATGGGCATGATTTCATCTTAAAATTCACAGATCAAAAAACATATGATCAATATATTGGCTGGTTAGATAAAGGGAAAAAGTTTGATCGATTCTTTTCGTTTGCGATCTTAGTTCCAGGATTTCCTGATGATCTTCTGTGTATGATTGCGGGTTTGACAAGTATGAGCCTTAAAAAATTTATTTTCATCATCGCAACTTGTAAACCTTTAGCCTTAATCGCTTATTCATGGGGGATTAAAGAGATTATTATGAGAATTGGCACAATGTTTTAGTTGAAGATTGAAATCGCAGAACAATCAGTTTGTAATTGAGAATAGAAAAAATGAAGGGGCGTGAATGTGTTGGAATACAATATTTTAGTTGTTGAAGACGAAAGTGGGATTAGAGAAACGATTAAGATTTTTTTGGAAAACCAAGGTTATCATGTTTTTACTGCCCAAAACGGAGTAGAAGGCTTAGAGATTATTCAAAATACGGATATTCATTTAGCAGTTGTCGATATCATGATGCCTGTTATGGATGGGATGACGATGGTATTAAAACTAAGAGAAAAATATGATATGCCCGTCATTTTCTTAAGCGCAAAATCGGAAGATATCGATAAAATCAAAGGTTTAAATGTTGGGGCGGATGACTATATCACTAAACCATTTGAACCTTTAGAATTAATTGCGCGAGTGAATTCGAACTTAAGAAGATATACGCAAATTTTAAAATTAAAACAAGGTTATCAAGAAGAAGCTAATCAAGAAATCTTGCAAGTGGGGGATTTGGTTCTCAATAAAGAAACAAAACAAGTGACCATTCGCAATCAAGAATTACATTTAACTTTAAAAGAATTTCAGATTTTAGAATTGTTTATGAGCCAGCCCGGAAGAGTGTTCTCCAGTGAACAAATCTATGAAAGTGTTTGGAAAGAAATGGCGGTGAACACCGATACGATCATGGTTCATATCCGCCGATTACGTAAAAAAATTGAAGAAGATCCTAAAAATCCGGAATACATCAAAGTTGTATGGGGAATTGGATATAAGATCGAAAAAATGTGAGAAAGAGTATGAAGAAAAGAAATAATATTTTTACAATCATACTGACAACACTTTTAGCCCTCATGAGTTTTATGGCGATTAGTTTTTATGATAATGCCAATACAAGAGATATCGATCGAATTAAAGATATTGAATATTATTTTTCAGATGAATTCCAATACACAACTTTAGGATTAACGATGCAACTCGATTCATCGTATACGCCTCTACAATTCTCTGATGAAGTTGATGAGGGGAAAAAGGAATATTTGAAAAGTGAATTTAATAATCAATTAGAAGATATTAGAAGTTTTTTGCATATGGATAAAGATTTTTTCTATCTTGCAAAAAACACGAAAACCCAACAAATTGTGACCAATATTGAGAATTATGATCCAAACACATTTAACTTAGATGATTATGGCTACACAATCCATGTTAATTACGATAAAGAGGGGTATTGCACAACAGAAGGTCCGATTGCTCTTGTGTTTTCTGACCTTGAAGCAGATGAGTTATTCGATCGATATACACAATTTGAATATGAAGATCAATTCTCTGAAGCATTAGGAAATGATGTCTCTGTCAATAAACCAAAGAACGTGGATATCTATTATATGTTTTCAAAAGATATCCAGTCTTTTGATGGATTATCGGGCTATTTAAATTCATGGGAACACTATAATGCCTTTAGTGCGGTAATTTACTGCATATTCGCAGCTTTTTTGATTTTGTTGATCCTTTTCTATCCAATTCGATATGTGCAACAAGCTAACCCTTTTAAAACCGTGAAGGAATGGAGTTTTGAAATCAACTTAGTCACATGGACGAGTATTGTTTCTTTCTCCTTTTTAGCAATCTTAGTGCTAGCGGGAACAACGATTAATGGCCAACTGAGCTATTTGTTGTCGAGCTTTGGAATTGGATATGCAAATCCATTGTTGTTGGTGATCAACTTTGTTGTTTGGTATTTATCTTTACTCGTTGTGGCCATCGGGGCATTCTTGATTAAGTACATCGTCACTTATGGTCCAATCCGCTATATCAAAGATCACACATTGGTGTCAAAATTCTTTGCATATATCAAAGAGAAGCTAAATCTAATTTCAGAAATCGAACTGACATCACCAATGAATACAACGATCATGAAGTATGTGTTGATTAATGGAGCGATTACCATCTTTATTGCAATCTGGAACGTTCCATTGTCGATTGTATTTGCGATCATTTATACACTTGTTCTTTTCTTTTATGCCAAAAAGAAAACGCAAGAAATACAGTCTAACTACAATACTCTTTTAAATTCTATTCAAAATATCATTTCTGAAGATTTTGATACGATCACAGAAAAAGATTTCGGTATATTTGAATCTAGCAAAAAAGAGTTGAGTCAACTGAGCAAAAACTTTGAATTGGCGATTCAAGAAAAAGTGAAATCAGAAAAAATGAAAACCGAATTGATTTCAAATGTCTCGCATGATTTAAAGACACCGCTGACTTGCATCAAAAACTATCTCGTGTTATTGAAAGATGATGATATTACATTAGAAAATAAACATTATTATCTAGAACAACTGAATTTGTATACGAATAGACTGAAGAACTTGATTGAAGACTTATTTGAAATCAGCAAAGTCGATAGTGGTAATATCAATCTGAATATCCAAGAATTAGATATCGTGTCCTTACTTAATCAAGCTTATCTAGAAAATGAAGATATGTTAGAATCTAAAGACATCACTTTCATCAAAAAATCGAATGCCGAAAAGCTGGTACTCAATCTAGATAGTGATAAAACATATCGTGTGTTTGAAAACTTGCTGACGAATATTGATAAATATGCATTGCCAGGCAGTCGTGCTTATTTGACATTGACGGAATTGCCCGATCAAGTCGAAATTGAATTCTCTAATATTTCCGAAGTGGCGATGGATTTTACTTCTGAAGAAATCACAGAACGCTTTGTACGTGGGGATAAGTCGCGTTCCAAACAAGGCAGTGGATTAGGTTTAGCGATCGCTCGTAGTTTTACCGAAGCCCAAGGGGGAACATTCAAGATCACAATTGATTGTGATTTATTTAAAGTGAAGATCACATTCCCTAAAAATGAAATGAGCAAAGAAAATAGAACAGAACAATAAACATGAAGCCGTCTTGATCGTAAAGAAAAAGACGGCTTTTATTCTGCGTGAATTTTGAGTGTTGTAGGTAAAACAGAAAAAGTGAATGGATAAAGATAGATTTTTTTCAGACAATGTTTAGTTCTATAGCCGATCATAGTTTAGACCTCTTTTAAATACTGTGTATAGAAAGAAGGTCGGTTTTATGTTCACCTTGATCACTTCCACAATCAGTTTTATCTGTCTATTGAGCTTTTTTGTTTATGAATTGAATCAAACGAGTTTAAATAGCACAATTAAAACTTTGCTTGCCATGTTGTTCTCACTGCCGGCATTCAAAGTGAATAGTGTCTTATTTATATTTGAAGTACATTTCGTTGTGTTCACTTTGTTATTTGAATTTTGTTTTAAAAAGTTGATGAAAACAGATCGAACAAATTATAAAGGATTTTCTCTATGCATCCCGATTCCATTTGTTCTTGCAATGTTATTTATGTGTTATGGCTCGTATAATATGAACCATATTGTGAAAACGGAATACACGATTGATACGCAAAAATCTTTATCTAAAGATTACAAAATTGCGATGATTTCCGATTTGCATTATCCAAACTCGACAAATAAAGAAGAGCTTTCTTCTCTTGTTAAACGAATCGCCAAGGAAAAACCTGACTTTGTGATGTTGTGTGGCGATATCATTGATGAACATACGACACCACAAGAAAGAATCGATACCTTTGAAACACTCGGACAATTGAGTCAAACTTCTCAAGTGTTTTATGTTTATGGAAATCATGACACAGGGAAACATTCGTTTTATAACCGTATTGCCAGTGATCAACTAGAATCGTTGATTGAGAACAATGGGATTCGTGTTTTAAATGATGAACAAATTATCATCCATGATGAAGTCTCCATTATCGGTAGAAAAGACTATAGTTTACAGAACCGGATAGATCTGCCGGAATATTTTATAGACGATAAAACGTACAATATCGTTTTGGATCATCAACCTAAAAATTTAACAGAATGTAGTCAAAATAAAGTGGATCTACATTTATCGGGTCATACGCATGCAGGACAAATCTTTCCGCTATACTATGTATACGAATTATTGAATATTAATGAAATGAACTATGGTTTAAAACAAGTGGATCAAATGTCTGCCATCAATACGTCTGGTGTTTCTGGCTGGGGATTTGCGATTCGCACCGAACATCATAGTGAATTTGTGATCGTTAATATACATTAGATAATTTAAATCAGGGGGATTTAATGGAGCACAAATACGATAAATTGTTGAAAGCCACGATTTGGATTTATGTCATCACATTGATCGGGGCATTTGTTTATAATTTTCAAATTAAGAATATGCAAGGAGTAGGGATGAGCGTTGTCGCCATGCTTACCCCCTGGATCGTACCGATTTCCTTTAAAGTTCTAAAATTAAAAGCAACCAATGAAGTGTATCTTTTGAATGTTGTATTCGTCTATTTTGCTTCATTGATCGGTAGTTGCCTAGGTGGATATACTGTTCCATTCTTTGATAAAATCGTGCATTTTTTTAGTGGCATCTTGATGTCTGTTGTCGCAATGATGATGTTTAGTTGGATCAAGCAAGAAGAAAAGATTAAAGATCCAAAAGATGTTTGTATCTTGTATTTATTTATCAATGCAGCCAATTTAGCTGTTGCTGCACTATGGGAATTCTATGAATACTTCATGCTGATTTTCTTCAATAATGATTGTATCAATCACTATACAACAGGGGTTCATGACTCGATTACGGATATGTTATGTGCATTTGCTGGAGGCTTATTGATCACGTATCTTGTCTTTCGCTATTACAAGATGGGGAAAAAAGGATTCTTTATTGAATTGCATCAAAACTTTTATAAGCACAACAACAAAAATGGTGAGAATATAGAAAAAGGGTTCAACTAGTTTGAACTCTTTTTTTCGAACAAGATAGCCTGTTGGCTAGGCGTTTGCATTCTCATGGCAATAAAGATTGAGGTGTGTTATGGTGCAGACGAATATAATGTTGAAGAAGGTGTGAGTTGAATGTCCCAAGTAACAAAACGAGCATTAGAGCAATCTCTTAAAAATTTGTTGCTCAAAAAGCCATTAACCAAAATTACAGTCGGTGATATTACCGAGGATTGCGGAATCAATCGCATGACGTTTTATTATCACTTCAAAGATATCTATGATTTAGTCGAATGGTCATGCCTAGAAGATGCCAAACGGGCATTGGAAGAAAAGAAAACCTACGATACTTGGCAACAAGGTTTCTTGCAAATCTTTAAAGCGGTACAAGAAAACAAGCCATTTATTTTGAATGTTTACCGTTGTGTACATCGCGAGCAAGTAGAAAAATACTTGCAACCGCTTGTGGATCAGTGGCTTTTAGATGTGATTAACGAAGAGGCTACAGGGGTAATTGTGCGCGATGAAGATAAACAGTTTATTGCCAAAGTTTATTCTTATATGTTTATTGGCTTGATGCTTGATTGGATCAAAGACGATATGCGCGAAGATCCTAAACAAATCGTAGATAATCTTTCTAAGGTTATAAAAGGGTCTATTTCAACGGCTCTTTCGCGATTTAAACTCTAAATTTATCATTTTGAAGAGTTTGATAAAATTTTTTACACCTTATTGCTCCATGATAAAAATTTAGTCATGGGGCTTTTTTTGTTTATTGTGCCTCTTTTGAAACGGAACATAATGAGGGCGTAAACAAAAACAGGAGGTTTTAATGATATGTATTACTCTGCAGGAAATTATGAATCATTTGCTCATCCAGAAAAACCAAAGGATGTAGACAAAAAATCCGCTTATATTATCGGGACAGGTTTAGCTGGATTGACCGCTGCCTTTTATCTTGTTCGTGATGGACAAATGAAAGGGGAACATATCCATCTATTGGAAAAATTAGAACTTGCCGGAGGAAGTTGCGACGGACGTAAAGATGTAACGAAAGGATTCTTCATGCGTGGCGGTCGTGAAATGGATAACCACTTTGAAATTATGTGGGATACATTCCGTGATGTACCTTCTATTGAAACACCAGGTGTTTCCGTATTGGATGAATATTATTGGCTCAATAAACACGATCCAAACTATTCCTTATGTCGTGCGACTGTAAATTGTGGTCAAGATGCCCATACAGATAAAAAATTCGAATTGGATAAAGACTCCGCAATGGCTTTATCGAAATTATTCTTAACACCAGAAAAAGACTTGGAAAATAAAAAGATTTCCGATGTCCTTCCAGAATCTTTCTGGAAAACGAATTTCTGGCTCTATTGGCAGACAATGTTTGCCTTCCAACGTTGGTCTAGTGCTTTGGAAATGAAACGTTACTTATGCCGTTATGTTCACCACATTGATGGATTACCAGACTTTACCGCATTACGTTTCACAAAATATAACCAATACGAAAGTATGATTCTCCCTTTAGTTAAATATCTAGAAAGTCATGGTGTTCGTATTGAATATGGCATGGATGTCAAAAACGTCATCATCGAAACGGTCGGAGATAAGAAAATCGCTAAACAAATTATTTATGTCAAAGATGGTCAAGAACAGTCTATTGATTTAATTGAAGATGATCTTGTCTTTATTACTAACGGATGCTGCACAGACACTTCTTGTTATGGGGATCAGAAACATGCTCCAGATTTATCAGCGGTTAAAAATGGTTATGGCGAATCTTGGGATATGTGGAAAGCAATCTGTGCTCAAGCTGAACATGGAGAATATGGAAATCCAGACGCATTCTGCAGCAATGTAGAAGCAACAAACTGGATGAGTGCTACAGTGGCTACTTCTAATGAAGAAATCATTGAACACATTATGAACGTTTGTAAACGTGATCCACGGGCAGGTAAAGTGACAACTGGCGGTATTGTTACCGTTAAAGATAGCACAGATAACTGGTATCTTTCTTGGACAATCAACCGTCAACCACAATTCAAATCTCAAGATAAAAACATGGTTTTAATTTGGTTATATGGTTTGAGCACAAATAAAGAAGGAAACTATATGAAAAAAGCAATGCGTGATTGCACAGGTGAAGAAATCTGTCGTGAATGGTTATATCACATCGGCATTCCAACAGATGAAATTGATGATCTTGCACAAAATGCCTGCAATACAACAACTTGCTTCATGCCTTATATCAATGCCTTCTTCCAACCAAGAAAACAATCCGATCGTCCAAAAATTGTACCAGATGGTGCAGTAAACTTTGCGTTCATCGGTCAATTTGCGGAAACACCACGCGATACAATTTTCACTACTGAATATTCAATGCGTACAGGTATGGAATCTGTTTATACTTTATTGGATATTGATCGTGGTGTACCAGAAGTATGGGGAAGTAAATATGATGTACGTGAACTTTTACGTGCTAGCTATTATGCCCTCGATAAAAAGCCAATTACAGAAGTAGGATTATCTTTTAAAGAAAGAGAAGCAATCAAACTCTTGCTGAAAAAAGTAAAAGGAACTGATGTAGAAATTTTACTTAAAGAAAGCGGCTTAATCGGATAAAAGAATAAGAATAGAGGTCGAATGTAGAACTTGAAATAGGTTCGAATTCGACCTTTTTATATTGCTTGTTTTGCAGATCACCATAGATCAAAGACAAAAGAAGATTTATTTAAGAAACTTCGCCCAAAAAATGTTATGAATAATAATGTACATCGTATAAAAAGTTCAACAACAACATAATAATAGAAATCAACAGATTGGAAAGAAGGGTTCAATCATGAAAATATCTTTGATCTGTACAGGTGGACTATCAACAGATTGGATTGTTGAAAAAATAGAAACCTACGCGCAAGAACACGGGCAAGTTGTCGACATTCAGACATTTGGTGCGGCTGATTATGATCCAGGAGCAAGCGAAGGGGATGCAGTATTGTTAGGGCCACAGATCGGTTATTATCAAGAAGAAGTGCAAGAAAAATTGGGAATGGAAGTGGGTGTGATTTCTTCAGCTGACTATGCCACAGCCAATATTGGCGACATTCTCATGATGGCCAAAAAACTAGCGAAAAAAAGAAGTGATAAACCAAGTGAAACAGCAAAAAAAGAAGAATAAAAAAGGGAGACCAATTTTGTTCTTCTTTTTTTGTTTACTACAAATAGACGAAATGACGTAATGGTTATCCGGCGTGGATGGAAATGATGAAAAATGTGAAAACAATGTAAAATAAATTCTGTTTGTTTTTCTTTTATTTTCAATAGTGTATAATGAAAGCGCATTAGTTTTCAAATTCGGGGCTAGGAAATAGTACGAAATAGGTTGTTAAATCTACGTATTTGGTATGAATGTATTGTATAAATATTTGTAAATTTTTAACAATTTAGAAATGAAACAATTCATTTTAAGAAGTACACTTCAAGCATAGATTTAAAGAATATTACTATTTTCTCAATCGATCAAAAATCTATGACACAAGGAGGATCTAATATGTCAAAAGAATTAAATGAAGTAAAAATCGAAGATGTGAAAGTTAAGGTTTTACTTGATGAAGAAAAAGTTCCAACTCTAGAAACATCGAAAAAACAAAAAAGCTTTGGCGAACTCCTCGAACAGTTCTGGAGATTGGACGAAGATTTAGTTGAAGAATAAAATTAAACGCATGAATAATAAAGAAGAGGGAATGGAAAGCCCCCTTTTTTTGTGCAACGAAAAAGCGTGAATCGTGATGATCCAAGAGTTAAAAGGTATAAATCGAATCATCGTAATCCAAACGATTTGCAAACATGAAATAAAGCGAAAGCAAGAGGGAAAAGTGAAGAAATTTTCATTTTCTAACATAAAGAGAAAACGATGGGCTTCGCATAGGAAAAGTAACCGAAAACGATGTAAACATTTGACCAATAGGCCAATAATAGGCAAAATAATAGCGCTAGAGGTATACCTAGCGTATCGCTTAGCTTTTTTTTAGGTAAAATCTGTTGGTTTTATGAAGAATGAGCGAAAATATAAATAAGCGAAATTGTGAAAAAATGAGCATACTTGTGAATATCTAGACTTTTTAAACTTTTAAGGTATTCTATTAAAAGGCTCAAAAAAGCCGCAAGATTAAGGAAAATAACATGACGAAAATTGATCAACTATCAGTGAATGCAATACGAATTCTCGCTGCTGACACAATTCAGAAAGCGAAATCTGGACACCCAGGCGCACCTTTGGGAACAGCACCAATGATGTATGAGCTCTACACTCATGAACTCAATCACAATCCACAAGATCCAAAATGGGAAAACCGTGATCGTTTCATCCTTTCAGGTGGACACGGATCTGCTGGATTATATTCTTTACTTCATTTATTTGGATACAAGATCAGCATGGATGATCTTAAAAACTTCCGCCAATTAGATTCATTAACTCCAGGACATCCTGAATATGGACATACTGATGGAGTGGAATGTACAACAGGACCATTAGGGTCTGGTTTATCCGCAGCTGTAGGTATGGCAATTGCGGAAGCTTACTTAGCAGAAAAATTTAACCGCCCAGGATTCCCAATCGTCGACCATAACACATACGTTGAAGTCGGTGATGGAGACTTAATGGAAGGTATTTCCCAAGAAGCATTGTCTTTAGCGGGAACTTTAAAACTGGATAAAATGATTATCCTTTATGACTCCAACGATATTACTATCGAAGGCGATACTCATCCAACATTTGGCGAAGATGTTAACCGCCGTATGGAAGCATTAGGATTCAACACTTGGTTTATTGAAGATGGAAATGATCAAGATGCAATTCGCCAAGCAATCGAAGAAGCAAAAGCAGATCATGAAAAACCATCCTTCATTACAGTAAAAACAAGAATCGGTTACGGTTCTCCAAAAGAAGGTTTAGCAAGCAGCCATGGTGAACCACTTGGCGTAGAAAACGTTGCAGCCCTGAAGAAAAACTTAGGCTGGGACGAAGATAAATTCTTCTATGTTCCTGAAGAAGTTTATGCAAACTTCAAAGAACAAGCACAACGTGGTGCACAAGCACAAGCACAATGGGAAGAAATGTATGCACAATATAAAGAACAGTATCCAGAAGTGGAAGCTGCTTATCGTGCAATGTTCGTTAAAGAACCAACAGCGGACAAAATTGAAGCCCTTGATTTATTTGCTCCAGTAGAAAAAGCAGAAGCAACACGTGTTTCTTCTGGTCGAATTCTGAATAAATTAAAAGACGTAATGCCTAACTTAATTGGTGGATCCGCTGACTTAGGTCCATCCAACAAAACAATTATGGAAGGTGAAGACTTCTTTACTGCTGAAAACCGCAATGGACGCAACATCCACTTTGGTGTTCGTGAACTTGCGATGGCAGGAATTTGTAACGGTTTGGCTTTAGCTGGACTTCGTCCATATGCGGGAACATTCTTTGTATTCTCCGACTACTCCAAACCAATGGCGCGTTTAGCTGCTTTGATGAACTTACCAGTAGTTTATGTTTATACACACGACTCTATTGGTGTTGGTGAAGATGGTCCTACTCACGAACCAATTGAACACTTAGCTTCTTATCGTTCTTTACCAAACATCGTTGTATTCCGCCCTGCTGATGCAGTAGAAACTGCAGCGGGATGGACACTTGCTCTTGACCGTACTGAAGGTCCAACTGCTTTAATTTTGACTCGTCAAAACGTAGAACAAATCCCAACATCTTCTAAAGAAGCATTGAAGGGTGCTTATATTGTTAAAGATTCTAAAAATGAAACACCTGAAGCGATCTTCATTGCATCTGGATCTGAAGTTGCTCCAACATTACAAGCAGCAGCAATCCTTGAAGAAGAAGGCGTTGACGTTCGTGTAGTATCCATGCCAAGTATGGAATTATTCGAAATGCAGTCCGAAGAATATCGTGAATCTATTCTTCCAAGATCTGTTCGTAACCGTGTTTCTGTAGAAGCATCTAAAGACTTCGGTTGGGGACGTTATGTTGGAATCGATGGCGATATGGTCGGCATGAAGAGCTTCGGCGCTTCCGCACCATCAAGCCAATTATTTGAATACTTCGGTTTCACAAAAGAAAACATTGCTCAAACGATGAGAAATGTGATCGCTCGTAATCGCTAGATATTGATTTCAATCACAATAAGGCAATCGCAAGATGAAGTTTGATGATTTCATCGGCGATCGCCTTTTTTGTTTGTAATTCAGGCAAAACGATTTGTTCAATATTTGATACTTAGGTAAGTGAATACGCTTCAACAAGTGATTAGCGAAATGAGTATAATAAAACTAAGAAAGAGAGGAATTGTGATGAAACGAGTTCCAGTATCTATTGAAGACTATGCCGGACATATTATGAAATGTCTGCCACAAGGAGGATGTTTACTCTCAACAAGCTATAATGATGTATTAGATACGATGACGATTGGATGGGGAACGATTGGTGTGGATTGGAGTATGCCAATTTTAAACGTCTATGTTCGAGAAAGTCGATTCACAAAGACACTGCTGGATAAGAATCCCCAATTTACAGTCAATGTCCCACTTCCAGGAGCAGATGTACGTAAAATTCTCGGCTATTGTGGAACGAAATCAGGCCGTGAGGTGAATAAGTTCAAAGATTTAGATTTACATGCTATTAAAGGCGAAAAGGTCGATGCGCCAGCGATTCTTGAACTTCCTTTAACGATTGAATGCGAAGTAATCTATAAACAAGATCAAGATCCCAAATGCATGAGTGAAGAGATCAAACAGCGCTTTTATTCCATGGGGGACTACCATACGGTATATACCGGAAAAATTATCAATGCATATATTCTTGAAGAAGACGAATAGAGCTTTTATATAATGAGTCATAATGGATGAGTTTTTCCTCATCAACAAAAAATCCGCAAATCCCAAATGGAAGGAGCGGATTTTTTAATGCCCCAATATCGAGGAAAGAAAAAAGGTGGATATGTCTTTTGGTGATCAAAAATCATATTTGGTTAACGAAGGTCTAAGTTATGGCTTGTTTAGAAAAGGGTTGAAATGTGATAGAGTTTTTACATGGAAAATTTATGGACGTTAATGAAGAAATTTAACTTCACAGAGTATGAAACAAAGGTATATACGACATTATTAAAGATTGGTAAGGCGACAGGCTATGAAGTCAGTAAGATGTCAGGTGTTCCGCGCTCAAAAGTGTATAACGTCTTAGAAAGCTTATATCAAAAAGGGATCGTACAAAGAAGCAGTGGTGAACCAACTTTATATAGCGCAATCGGTGTCGATGATTTTATTGATTCGTTACGAACTGGAACGATGAATGATCTAACTAGCTTGCAGCGAGTCCTTCGTAAAGAAGAACAAACGGTGCATGAATCCAATGAAATCTGGAATTTAGAAGGCTATGAGAATATTCTTGCAAAAGTGAAAAATTTAGTTCGTTCCGCTAAAGATGAATTGTTTATTCAAATATGGCTGGAAGATGTAGATGAAGAATTGTTGGAATTGTTGCAGGAAGCGGAACAAAGAATGGATAAGTATGTCTTGATTTTATTTAGTCCGCATCATGAATATGAAATTGGTTTAAAGCGATATTATCCGCATTATTTTGAACATGAAAAATTGGAGGAAATGCAGTCTCGCTGGATCAATGTTGTAAAGGATAATTCGTACATGATGTTGTCTACGATTCATTCGAAAGATTGGGCGAGTGCTGTATCGACGTGTTTTGCACCGATGGTCTTCTTGGCCAAAGAGTATGTCAAGCACGATGCGTACACGGCTCGAATTTTGGAATTGTTGGATGAAAAGACGATTCAATTGCTTGGAAAAGAGAAAGAAAAAGTTCGCGATATTTTTTAGTTCAGGAGAAAATCCTGGACTTTTTATTTTGCTTGGGTTTGTAAGCGTTGACTATGTGGTTATGTCTTGTTAAAACCTTAACAAGATGTATTAGTTACGCAGGGTAACCACTAGAAAGGAAAGCGCGATGATTTATTTAAGTGCTAGTGACATCGAAATGGTTGTCAAACATGAAGAAGTCGTATCCATCATTGAAGAAGCGATGCGTCTTTATGAAAGTAAGAACTTTGTACAGCCTGATCGGATTACTGTGACACGAGGTGATACTGAAACATATTTGTATATGCCTTGTTTTACAGATGAAATGAAGGGTACAAAATTTTTGACTTTATTTAGCGAAAATGCGGCGAAGGGTGTTCCTACAATTCAAGGTCTAATGATGTTGAATGATAATGAAACAGGAAAAGTAGCGTGCATGATGGATGGTTCTACATTGACAGCATATCGAACAGGGGCTGTTGGTTCTTGTGGAATCAAACATACAACTCCAGAAAATGTTTCAAAACTTGGTGTTGTGGGTACGGGTGTGCAAGGCTTCTATCAGTGTTTATATGCATCCAAAATTCGTCCGATTAAAGATATTTATGTATTTGATATCTTTGCGGATAAGGCAGAAGATTTTGCATCTCGTGTCAAAGTTGCATTACCAGAAGTAAATGTGCATGTAATGGCGACAGTTTGCGTTGAAGCCGGTCTTGTGGAAATGAAAGAACCATATACAGATGTTGTGTTGGATGCTCCTGCCGGAATTATTCGTACCCATGTCAAAGTGGAAAATAAAAAAGCGACAGAAGTAACGATCACAAACGTTCCAAGTTTTGTATATAAAGAAAATTTACCTTTGACAATTGATAGAAAAGAAATTGTTGTTGATATCGTATTTGCGGGTAACTTCTTTGCTTTAGTGGATGCAAGTCAGTTTGATTTTGAAATTGGGGCTCAGAATGTCTCTAAGTTTTCTAAAGTTGGCGTTAAGATCTTAGATACGATCAAAGAAACATTCCCAGTAAAACATCCATTGTTGGATATTACTGTAGTTGACCATTGTGAATTCTATACAAAATGTCCACATGAAGGAGCCGATATTTGTAATACGGTAATCTTTGGTGCTGGACAGTGTGACCGTTCTCCTTGTGGTACAGGAACAAGTAGCATGTTAGTGAAACTACACCATATGGGAAAATTAAAAGTTGGTGACAGCATCGTGACAGAAAGTGTAATTGGTTCTCATTTCACTGGTCGCATTGCCCAAGAAACGACAGTTGGTGATTTCAAGGCGATTGTTCCACAAATCACTGGAAGTGCCTATATTACAGGTGTAAGTACATATTTAATCGATAAAGATGATCCATTAAAATATGGATTCCAATTGGGATAAAAAGATGCCGCATTTAAAAGTACAAATGTATCCAGGACGTACGGATGCGCAGAAAGAACAGTTGGCAAAGTCTTTAGAAGAGTGCATGAAGGAAGTTCTGGGATCACCTTCTAGCAGCATTTCCATTGCGATCGAAGAAATTCCACAGGAAAACTGGCATGAAGAGGTCGTAGAAAAAGAATTGAAGGAAAATTCGAATACTGTGGTGAAAATGCCAGGATATCCATTAGATAAATAAAGCATGAATTAAAAGAGGCGTCTGCGGACGCCTTTTTTATATCGCAGTTAGAATTGAATTGGAAAATAAACCTTCTCGTGATGAAAAATTTGTTCGATCATGAGTGAGAAATGGATTGTTCATTTTGTGGCGTACAATGGCTAAATATTGCGATTCTATGAATATTTCTGCGGCTTTAAACGAAAATAAATACATCAAGATCAAGTGAGCTGAATCTTTAAATTGTGAGGGTTCGCTTTTTAATTTGAAAAAGGTAGGAGACTAAAGAAAAGAGAAAAACACAAAAAACTCTATCGCAAAGTTTATTGAAAACTTCTTGATAGAGTATTATTGTCAATGGCGCCTGAAACAAGACTCGAACTTGTGACCTGCCGGTTAACAGCCGGATGCTCTACCGACTGAGCTATTCAGGCATCCAAATGAATTAAAACAAACAAAATGGCGCCTGAAACAAGACTCGAACTTGTGACCTGCCGGTTAACAGCCGGATGCTCTACCGACTGAGCTATTCAGGCGCTTTCTGAATGCCTTATTAAAATACCATGGACATACGCCTAGTGCAAGTCTTTTTTACATTTTTTTTATAAATTTTTTGCGGCGCCAATTTTGCCTTACCGATTCATGTATAAAGGGGCAACTTATCAAATGAGATCTAGGATATAATCCCCAAATCAAAAATTGATGGGAATAATGGGAAATAAAAGTTCTCTGTTCGCAAAGAAGAATAGTTGCGTAGCGAATAGCACCTAAAACTGAAAAGGCTTACCACTGTTTTGAATATGCTGTAAAAAATGATAATTAGAAAAGGAATTGGTTTAATAGGCAATAAAGGTAGCACATCGAATGATAAATCGTATACTCTTCTTTGGAAGATGATTCAGGTTAACATGAACAACAAGAAGAATATGCAAGAAAAAATTGATCACGAAGATCCACTTCAAGGGATTCAAAAGCCAACCCATCCTATTAAAGCGGTAGTGATGGATATGGATGGAACTTTATTAGATGAACACAATCGCATTACACCCAATACACAAGCAAAGTTGATTGAACTACAAGAAAAAGGAGTTCAACTTATTTTGGCTTCGGGGCGCAGTTATACTCGCTTGTTGCCTTATGCCGACCAATTGAATATGAAAGAACATCATGGTTATTTATTAGAGATCGATGGCGTTGCCTTATACGATCTTGCTTTAGATCAACGGACGAAATATCACATGATGTCTTTGGTAGAAATTCAAGAAATCTTCGATTACTTAACGACAAAGTCTGCGGAAACGCAGGCGATGTTTGATGATGGCTTGTTTGGTTATATTGCTCCGGAGCTGATGGAAAAGAAAATCGCATTACGAAAAACAATGAATGTCGATGAAGACTTTCCATGGACTGCCGGTCCTTGGTCTTGGTTATGTGATTTTCGGGATGGTTATCCGAATATCCACTACATCAAATCAGCTAAAGAAATCACATTGCCCATTAATAAACTGCAAATTATGCAAGAAGAGCAACCGCTCGCACTTTTATTCCAAGATCTTCAACAAAAATTTGGGGATCAGTTTTCTATTTATCGCACCACCCCGCGTCAATTAGAAGTATTGCCTAAAGGCTTTTCTAAAGGGAGTGGCGTTTTGGCTTTAATGGAAAAAGAAGGATGGAAAAAAGACGAAGTTGTTGTGTTTGGCGATGGGGAAAATGATTGTTCGATGTTTGAAGTTGTCGAGTATTCATTTGCGATGGGAAATGCAAAACAATACGTGCAAAACAAGGCACGTTATGTCACCAAATCAAATCGTCAGGAAGGTGTAATTTACGCCTTGCAAGCATTAGGTCTTTTATCAAACTAAATCGGGAAGGAAATTTCAAAATGTCTTATATTTTGTTACTCGTAGGGTTTGCGCTTTTGATTAAAGGTGCAGATTATTTCGTAGACGGGGCTTCAGGAATCGCTAGACGCTTCAATGTGTCTTCGACCATTATTGGTTTAACGATTGTTGCTTTGGGAACATCACTTCCAGAAGCGGCAGTTTCAATTACTGCTTCTATGGTCGGAAGTAACCAGCTGGCAATTTCAAACATTGTTGGATCCAATATCTTCAATACATTAGTTGTTGTTGGTGCTTCTGCTTTGATTGCTCCTTTTATCGTCGATCGAGCAGTCATTAAACGCGATATGTCCGTGAATATCGGATGCTCCATTTTATTATTGGCAGCAGTTTTAACAGGTACATTAGACCGTTGGATGGGGATTATCTTATTGGTTTTACTCACTGCTTACATTACGGTGTTAATTCGTCATGCTAAAGCAGATGAAGAACCTAGCGTTGCCCCAAAACGTCCGGTTTGGCAATTAGTTCTGTTTTTAGTCGTTGGAGCAGTAGCCATTATCTTTGGTGGAAACGTGACAGTTGAAGCTGCAAAAGCAATCGCTCTCCAACTGGGTATGTCTGAAAACTTAATTGGTTTAACTGTTGTTGCTGTGGGAACTTCATTACCAGAATTAGTAACGTCTATCGTTGCGGCGAAAAAAGGCGAAAGTGGCTTATCTATTGGTAATGCGATTGGTTCTAACATCATGAACATTTTATTCATCTTAGGTGCTTCTGCAACGATCATGCCATTAGCGGCTAGCGTCTATAATATGATCGATTGCGCCGTTCTTTTAGCTGTAGCGATCTTAATTATCGCTTTATGTTGGAAATCGCCAAAGATCACACGTTCAAAAGGAATCTTCATGATTGCGATCTATGTTGTATTCCTTGTTTATACAATCATGCGTTAATCGATGAATTAAAATGAAAGTCCTCTTTGAGGACTTTTTTTTCTACAATAAAGAAAAACAAACAAAAAGAAGGAAGGGATTCTCGTATGGATTTTTCAAAAGTTATTCAAGAAAGACGAACAATTCGGGCTTATCAAGATCAATCTATTGATCCAAAAGTGATTGATTCCATCATGCAAGCGACGACATTTGCCCCAAGCTGGAAAAACTCACAGTGTTGGCGGTTTTATGTCGTTAGTGAAAAACAAACGTTACAAGCGTTAAAAGAGCGTGGATTACCGGAAGGAAACCGTCAAAAAGTGGAACATGCCCCTTGCATCATTGTGGCTTGTGTGGAAAAAGGACTGAGTGGTTTAGGCGCAGACAATCAATATGCCAACTCAATTGGAGAGGGTTGGAGTTATTTTGATTTAGGTCTAGCTGTAGAAAATCTTTGTTTAGAAGCCTGCAATCAAGGCTTAGGAACATTAATTATGGGGATTCGCAATGAAGGGGAAATTGAGGCGTTATTCAACATTCCGCAAAAATATGAAGTTGTTGCACTCATTGCCTTAGGCTATCCAGCAATCAAGCCGCCAATGCCGTTAAGAAAGAAAGTAGAAGAGGTCTGTACTTTTATTACCGACTAAAACATCAGGGCTATATATTTTTGGCATCTATCTTGAGGATAGATGCTTTTTTTCGAAAAATGGACAGAAAAAAACACGGCTTAAAATTAAGCCGTGTTTGAAATTAGCTGATCATTTGATTAAGAGCTCGTAATCTTGAATCGGATGGGGCCAATACAAGAAGATCATTGACATCGATAGTTGGCAATGAATTTGAATATTCATCGGCAAGAGAAGTTAAGTTTTCGCTTGCTGCATGTTCTTCTTGGTTTTCGTCTTGTAAGACTTGGGCAGATTCAGGAGCAACGTTGTCTGGAATAATGGGTTCTTCCGGAACGATCGGTTCTACTGGAGCGTTTGGATCAACTGGAACGTTTGGATCAACTGGAGGATTTGGTTCCTCTGGATTGATGATTGGATCATCTGGTTTTGTGCTTGGAGCATTTGGATCTGTTGAAGAATCGTTTGGATTTTCCGTTGTAGAATCTTTTGGACCACAAGCATTACCATTTAGTACAGTTCCTTCAGGGCAGGTGCATGTTCCATCGGCAAATGTACCGCCGGAAGCTTCACAAGCTTTTTTGTTTTCTTCTTCTTTTTTCTCATCGGAGTCTTCGGAAGAAATTAGTGTACCAGAAGTGATATCACCACGAGCTGCGAAATCAGATTTGATGAATCCGCCGTTATAATCGGAAACACCTTCTGGTCGTTCGATTGGAGCATAGTTACCACCTTCAGCAAGGAAGTCGAGCATGTGACGGTTAATATGGAAAGCCGTTGCGGCTTGCAGTTCTGTCCATGTCATGTAGTAACCTTGCATGAAGTAAGCAGGTAAATAACCAGACCATGTGGAAATGGTGTAGGTATTGGTATAACCCATAGACCATTCATCTTTCATAACCCCAGGTGGGATACCGTATTGAACGGCTTCTTCTTCCCAAGAGGAAGTACCGGATTTACCGTACGCTGTATAGTATGGGCTCCCAAGAATTTCGTTGTAGTTTTGGTAGCCGCCATAAACAACTTCACGCAGTAAAGTTGACATCATGAAGGCAGCAGCTGGAGAGATTAACTCATAAGATGTGGAGTTGCCCATGATTTCGGCATTGTCAGAACGACGGATCACACGACGAACGCGGTGAGCGTTAATGCGTGTACCTTGGTTAGCAAACATGGAATAAGCCGAAGCCATTTGGATTGGAGATGCATACATATCGGCACCACCAATGCAGTATTGAGGAACGAAACGTTCAGCAACTTCCGTATCAAAACCTAAGTTTTTACAGAAGTTAATCCAATAATCTAAGCCTGTTGAATCGACAAGGTCGATCATGGCTTGCGCTGCAGTTGTGTTTTTCGATACACCGAGTGCTTTAGACAAGGTCATTGGACCATCGTATTTGCCATCGGAGTTTCGTAAGTCAGAACCAGCATGCCAATAGTCTTTAGCTTTATCGTCTACGACGTGCGTCGTTGCCCAACCGAGAATATCGAATGTTGAGGAATAGGATAACAGAGGTTTCATGGCCGAACCTGGCTGACGTGTATTGATGGAGTTATCTTGTTTAACACTATCTGAGTGGTAATGACGTCCTGGACCAACGGCGATAATTTCACCAGTGGAGTTGTTGACGATCGCTGTACCAACATCAAGCATTTCGTTTGGGAATGGAACAACTTCACCTTTCATGATTTTGTCGAGCTCGTTTTGCGCACCGACATTTAATGCAGTGTAGATGTCCATTGGAATAATACTTGGATCTTGGCCGGTTAATTCTTGAACTTCATTGATCGTTTGGTCAATGTAGGCTTGGTTTGGATCGACCGAAATCGTTTCGCGATAATCAAGCGCAAAAGCTAAATCAGCATTTGCTTCAAGGTTGAATTCTTCTTCGGTGATGTAACCGTGTTTGAGCATTAACTCAAGTGTTTGGTTACGTCTTTCTTGACCGGCGGCTAAGTGGTCGATGGAACTTGCTTGTTCATCAACACCATGGATGTTGTTAAGAGGGTTGTTTGTAAAAGGAGCGTTGATACTTCCGGCAAGGAAGGCAGACTCGCCAAGGTTTAAGGCGCTGACATCTTTGTTGAAGTAGTATTTAGCGGCTTTTTGAATCCCTCTTGTGTTTCCACCAGAACCAAACCAAATGCGGTTCAAGTAGTATTCAATAATATCTTCTTTGCTGATCGTTTGTTCAGCGATCAAGGCTAAGTAGATTTCTTGGATTTTTAATTTGACTTGTTCGATTTTAGAGATGCTTCCTTTTTCCGAGATGAGCTTGCTTTCTTGGTTTTTAGTAAAAGCGTTATCGATCATCTGCATCGTCAGTGTGGAACCACCTTGCGAGAAACTACCGGAACTTAAGTTGGTCATGGCAGCTGCAATAAAACGAGGTAAGTCGAATCCGTTATGTGTGAAGTAACGGGAGTCTTCGATAGAAAGGAAAGCATCGATGACGTTTTGTGGGATTTGCTCGTAAGAAACGTCGTCGCGAATTTCCGAACCAAACTCGTAGATCATATTTCCGCTTTCATCGAAGATACGCGAGTTAGATAGCGTGGATAAGCCATCTTTGGAAAAGCGCATGCCTTCTGGATCATTAACGATGTTGACTAAAACAAAGAAGACAGAGACACATCCAACTAAAAATAAAGTGAGAATGGTGACCGCAAATTTATTCCAGCCATCAAGTTTACGACGCGGCTTTTTACCACGAGGATGATTGCTTGAAGATTTCCTTTTCCGTTGTGGGGGTGCTTTAGGCGCTTGACTTGTGTTGTCAGATGGCGCTGTAGAGGGGTCATTAGGTGTGTTAGTATTGTTCACCGGTTACTCTCCTTTCAAGTAGCGTTGATCAACTGCTTTTAAGTAGTTGATGCGCGGATAAATTCCTTCTTGTAAAAGAAGGGCATTTTGTTCAAACCATGCATAAGGAATGGAGTGAGAAGTTGAATGCTTAATTTCTCGAATCAATTCCATCGCATCCGCCAAATACGTCTTTTTGTGGGATGTAAAGCGAATGATAAAAAATCCAATTCCGCCTTGCTCATTCACCATTTTAAGATGGCTGATTTGATGATCTTGGATCATGCTTTTGGGCAGGCTAGTGCGATTTTGGGTTTGTTTCGCTTCAAAATCGATATAGTGCCCTTTATACAAACCGTTATAGTCGGTTGTTGAAGGGGTTCGATAATACGCCTCAGTGATTCGAGCTCGGGCGCGAAGCGGATAGTCAACCTTCACAACTTGGATGGGAGTTGGCTTTTTATAGATTAATGCGAGGTGTTTTTCTTTGTAGTAGAGATTGGAAGCATTGAGATCTTCTTCCAAACTCGATCCGCGCGAAGAGTGGTTATCACTCACCCTTTGAATCGTGGCGCGGTGAATTGAATTAGGGTATCGAATGCTGTTTGTCACGTTGTTCATTATATAAAAAAGACCAAAGCCTTTCAATGAAGCATGCTTTACGCAAATAGATCCCTATTTATCAAAGGTACTCCTTATTTTACTTTATATAAAGTTATTTTTAACGAACAATTATGAAATAATCGCAAATTAAGAATTTTGATCCATTCTAGAAGGGATAGAAATGGACAAGTTTGAAAAAGCATGCAAAAAAATGTATACCAAGTCGGTGATGGAATAAAAATAAAGATGAATCGTGTAAAAAGCGATCGAAATGAAAGGATTTTTGTTTTCTTTAGCCAGAGAAAGGGAAACAAGATAAGATAGTAACGATTTCAAGCAAAATGGTTTGCTTGAGACCAATCCAAGATGAAAAAGGACTCAATCATTCAAAACCAAATCCCAAGGAGCATTCCTTTTGCGTGAATTGAACAGAATATTGAGCGATGTTATAATTCAAGGCAAGCGATGGAGGTAATCATGCCAGCACAATTAACAGCCCAAGATATTTATTACAAAGAATTTTCTATCGACAAACAAGGAGGTTATTCCTCTGATGAAGTCGATTCTTTTTTAGACCAAGTCATTGAAGATTATCAAGATTTTGAAGAACACACTAAAAAATATTCCAGTGCCCTAGTAAGTTGCGATCATAAAATCAAAGAACTTAGTGAGGAAAACACAAACTTGAAGAAAGAAACTTCTGCATTGAACGAACAAATTCATGTATTAAGAAATGCCCTTCAAGAAGCAAAAGTTAAACTTGAACGAGCAACAGTGGAAATTCGTTCATTAAAAGAAGAAGCAAGAGAAGAATATGACGAACAAGATACAGTTGAATTACAACCACAAGATTTGACTTTAAATGCGCAAGAAGAAGCAAAAGATCCAATCGAAGAACTCGCAAGACGTGTTGCTCGTTTAGAAGAAGCTGTATTTAACTCTTTCCATTAATCATTTTTTTCGCTAGAATAGTTGAGATCTTTTCAAAAGAAAAATCTGTCATATAAATGGATGCAGCTGCTGGCATCACTTGATGTTAGAGGAAAGTCCATGCTCGCACAGTCTGCGATGACTGTAGTGTTTGTGCCAGTCCAATCAATAAGGCTGGGGCGCCGCAAGGTGTACGGCTGAATCGATGCCTAAAGGGTAACCCATGGCAAAGATCTTTAAAAGTGCCACAGTGACGTAGCTTTTTTGGAAACGAAAAAGGTGGAACGAGGTAAACCCCTCAAGCGAGAAACCCAAATTTGGTAGGGGAACCGTCCAAAGCGAAATGAAGTGGAGGATGGATGCGAAAGCATAGATAAATTGCTGCACTTGCATGATTGCAAGAACAAAACATGGCTTATGAAATTTGTATGACATCAAGCGTCCGCAAGGACGCTTTTTTTTCGCTTAAGCTAACGTATTTTGAAAAAGATAAAGAAAAAGCGATGCATTGCAACATCACTTAACCTTGATTGAGGGTTAAATATAAAATCTCACAAGGAGAATTGAGTCGAGCGTTCACGTTGACACAACCAATGCCATTAGAAATTTCATAAGGGAAATTTAAAGACAGGCGATGGTTTTGATCAATTCGGCTTGCTCCATCCATTTGTTGATAACCGCCGTAAATGGGCCAGTTAATTTGCGTGCCATGAGCATGTCCTGCTAAAGCATAATCGACACTTAAACCACTTTGACTAGCGGTAATGAAATGGTCGGGATAATGGGAAAGCAAAATGCAGAATTGATCAGGTTGAAAGGCATTGAGTAGTGCATTAGGATCAGCGTTGACATTGAATCCGCCTAAACGAACGCCTTGCAAGCTGTTGTTGGAGAGAACGACACTAGAATTGTTCAACAATTCAACTTGGGATTGTCGTAAAACATCTTCAACAATGAGGCGATGGTTTTCAAAGACAAGATCTTGTTCGCCATAAACCGCAAATTTTCCTAAAGGAGCAGCAATGGAAGAAAGCCAATTGACCATTCTAGAGCGAACCGAATCACTTAGATCAGCAGTAGAAGAAAATAAATCGCCACCAAGCAATAAGACATCCGGATTTAGTTTTTTGACTTGCTCAAATAAATCATTCGCTTTTTGATCGCTAAAGGAAGCGGGGTCGTATTCAATATCGCTTAAAAAGACAATGGATACTTGATCCATCGAATCCGGGATGGCGGAAGAAGTAATTTGTTCATAGCGAGTGGTGATTTGATTGGGATTATGAAAGAAAGCTCGATACATCGCAACGTTAGTCAGTAACATCATTGCGGTCAAACATCCCGCAATCGTCACCAACAATTTAGAAAAAAAAGACATGCGCATGATGAAGCTCCTTTCTGCAGCAAGAAAATATTTTTTGCTGCGCAACTGTGATTTAGATTATAGAACATTTCCATCAATCGTAAAACGAACCGATTTGAAAGAACAGATTGCGCATCTAAAAAAAACCACATTTTTCAATGCCTGAAAGAGGGATCAGGATAAAGATAAGAGAAAAGGGAGTGCGTGGACACTCCCTTTGTTGTTAATTTTGATGATTCGAATTGTTTGGGTTATTCGAATTGTTTGAATTTGGTCTGTTGAAATGTTTTGGGGTATTTCGCGCCATGTTCTTCAATTTCTGTTGGGCAGCAATTTCTTCCATCGCTTTGCGTGAGTTTAGAATGACCGGAACAACGATTGGATTACGATGCGTCTTTTTAAAGAGGAAAGGTTCTAGTGAAGAACGAATGCAGTTTTTAATATCTGCAAATTTCGTTTTCTCTTTCATCTTTGTTTGCAAGGCATTGGCCACAATGAATTCTGCTTCTTTAATTAAAGCTTGCGAATCTTTTAGGAAAACAAATCCGCGTGAAACAATGACTGGTCTTGAGAGTAAAGAGTTCGTCGAAGAGTCAATCGGCACAACGACGGCAACCATACCATTGTCCGCTAAAATGCGACGGTCTTTTAATACAGCAGTGGAAAGACCAGAGATGTCATTACCATCGACATAAATATCGTCACCTTGATAACGCCAGTTCGATAAGATGACTTCGTGATTACGTAATAACAACACGTCACCATTGGCGCAAACAAAGATGTTTTCTTTAGGCATACCGGTTTCGATTGCCGTTTGTCGGTGTTGCATCAACATTTTGTGTTCACCATGAATGGGCATGAAGTATTTTGGTTTAATCAGCTGTAACATCAACATTTGTTCTTGCTTCGAGGCATGACCAGTAGTGTGCAAGTTGGTGAGGACAGATTTGTTTAAAACAGTTGCGCCAGAGCGGAACAGTTTATCGACAATTTTATTGACGGATACATCGTTTCCAGGAATTGGATTCGAGGAGAAGACAACAGTATCCGTTGGTTTTAAGTGGATGTAGCGGTGCGTACCATTGACGATACGGCTTAGGGCAGCTAAAGGTTCCCCTTGGCTTCCGGTACATAATAGGCACACTTTTTCATCTGGAGTAGAGCGTAATAAATCTGGGGACAATAAGTCTTGATCCCGAACTTTGATTACGCCCATTTTACGGCCGATTTCGACAACGTTTTCCATGGAACGACCGAAGACGGCAACTTTGCGTCCTGTTTTCACGGCAGCATCGATAATTTGCGCAACACGGTAAACGTTAGAAGCGAATGTCGCAACGATAATGCGATCTTTAGCTCGGTTCATAATATGGAAGATTTCGCGAGCAACTTCTTTTTCAGAAACAGAGAAGCCCTCAACACCAGAGTTTGTGGAATCTGCCATTAATAAATCCGGTTTAACGGCACCGATATAAGCCATTTTTTGGTAATCCGCATTTTGTCCAATAGGAGTTAAGTCAAATTTGAAGTCTCCGGTATGGACGATTGAACCATTGGAGGTCGTAATCATAACCCCAAGGGAGTCTGGGATCGAGTGGATCGTATTGAAAAAGCCGACATTAAAATATTTCGTTTTAATCGCGGAATTTTCATTGATCTCGATGATGTTTACTTTTGGTGCATCTTTATGTTCGGAGAGCTTTTTTTCAATTAAAGCTTTCGCAAAGCGAGGTGCATAAATCGTATCAATCGTTGTTTGTTTTAATAAAAATGGGATTCCGCCAATATGGTCTTCGTGACCATGGGTAATGACGAGAATTTTGCGCTTGAAGTTGCAACGAATCAAGTGATGATAATCAGGGATGACATAGTCAACGCCTAATAAATCGGTGTCTGGAAATAAAACACCACAATCGACGATTAAAATTTCGTTGCCTTGTTCATAGCAGTACATGTTTTTTCCGACTTCACCGAGTCCACCTAAAGCATAGATTTGAGTGTCCGTATCGAGGACATCTGTTCTTGAGTGAGGGGTGTTGTGTCTTGAATTGGAAGCATAATATCTTCGTGGGCGATGGGAAGCACTTTGACGATTTGGATTAGTGCGATATGTATTGTTATTCATTTAGGGAATGCTTCATCCTTTCTTATTGAGTATGGGGATTTCGCGATAAAAATCGAACGCGATTTGGCTTTGTGTGGATAGTGGTCATTGTTTAGGTTTAAAAAATGAATGATTCAAAACACACATATTTGATCTCATCTACTCCAATTTATGATGAAAAATAATGAAATTCGAGTCAGGAGTAGAACGAATCAATTGATCCAAAAGCGAAACGATCATTAGATTCAGAAATGATTTCCGAATGAATTCACTTCATTCTAACATGAAATAGCATTGAGAAAACAAAGATGATCTCAATCCATCATCATTTATAGAAAAAGAAAAGCGCTTCTTATTTGGAATGAAGAAACGCCTAGGTTAAAAACAATAGAAAATCTAAATTAGATCACAACAGTATCTTTAAGCTGCATGATCGATTCATCGATGCGATCGTAATAGAGTACACCAGAAAGGTGATCGATTTCATGTTGTAAAACGATAGCTAAATAGCCTTCTGCTTCAATTGTGAGTTCTTGGTCAGTTAATAAATCATAAGCTTTCACTTTAATGCGGTTGCTACGAGCAACGTGACCAGGATGGAATTCCGGAACAGAAAGACATCCTTCACCTGTGCTTAAAGTGGCTTTCGTTTTGGATTTGTTGACGATGCGCGGATTCGCTAAAGCAAATTCAATGCATTCTCCATCTTCGTCATCGACAACAACGGCGATCATTTTTTTCGCGACACCAACTTGAATAGCAGCTAAACCAACTGCTGGGGAAAGATTATCTGTTTGGCAAAGCTCGTCATCTTGGCTACGTTTGACATAGCTGTGTAAAGCAAGTAACAATTCGCGATCTTCTTCACTTAAAGGAAGGGCAACATTTTCACTGCGTGAACGCATGCGAGGATCGGAATCAACAATAATATCATCATTGGATAAAACCATAGAGTTCTCCTTTTCTTTTTGATCAAATCAAATCTCTAGATAAATCCTAGAGAACAAGTTTTAATATTGTATTGAGATTTGCAAGGTTATATAGATCAATCATAGAGTGATTTATGTGCAAAAATAAAACAAATGCTCATATATATTAGCGATTTTTTGCCGGTTTTCAAACTGGCTTTTTGTGATGACTCTTCTTGATAAAAATGTTCAAGAAGATCTGTGCTAAAATAAGAAACAATTTGAAGGGGGTGTATCTTGTGGAAGAAATGCAACTTGAACAACAATCCGTTGTTCAAGACACAAAGCAGCGACGATTTCGCATGAAAGATTGGATTCTTCCTAAATATGGAAGTGATCCATGGATTACCCTAACTTCATTTCTTTTGATGGTTTTTGGGACCGTCATGGTCGTGTCAACGAACATGGGGGTAAGTGTCGGGAGTACAAGATCATTAATAATTGTCCTCATCAAACAAGTCGTCTTTATGTGTGCCGCTTGGGGAGTAGGGATGAACTTTGTTTCCAAACTATTCAACTATCGGATTGCCCGCTTTTGGCAAATCGCCTTGTTGTTGCTTTATTTTGCAGCCTTAGTGGCGACATTTGTGATCGGGGTTGACATCAATGGATCACGGGCTTGGATCCAAATTGGATCACTATTTACCATTCAACCCTCAGAGTTTGGAAAACCTTTACTTATTATGTGTTTAGCGTTGTCTGCGGGCTCGATCCATCTTTTGCCAAAAGAAAAACGGAAGTTCTCTTATGTTTTCCGCTATCCCATCATCATGTTGTGTTTTTCGACGGTTTTTGTCGGCGGACTGCAAAAAGACTTTGGATCATTAGCGATCACAATGTTAATTGGTTTAGTTGGAGTTTTAATTCCTTCTTATACATCACTAGAGAAATGGCAAAGAGGGTTTGTTATTACAGTGGGCATGCTCTTTATCTTATTTATAGTGGGTTGCTATTTAACAGATATCTTTGTTGATTTATTTGGAAATGTGGGTTTGATGCGACACATTGCAGTGCGTATCGAAAATATGAAAAATCCTTATCTAGATATCCATGGGGATGGTTATCAACCGGCCAATGCACTCTATGCGATTGCTGATGGCGGATTAAGGGGAACTGGCTTTGGAACATCAGTTCGTAAATATGGCTTTTTAACGCAATCAGAATCTGACTATATTCTTGCCATTATTATTGAAGAGTTAGGAATTGCCGGCCTTTCTATTGTTGTCGTTGGCTATGGCATTATTTTCTGGCGTTTAATCCATTGGGCTTTAAGAGCGAGCAAGCAAGAAGATAAAGTCTTGTTGTGTGGCGTTGCAACCTATTTTGTTGCACACTTCATTATCAATGTCGGAGGGGTCAGCACGCTGATTCCGATGACTGGGGTTCCGTTATTGTTGATTTCTGCCGGTGGTTCCGCATTGATTGCGGTGAATATCGCATTGGGAATGGCCCAATCGAGAATCAGTGCCATTCGCATTGCGACAAATGATATTCATGAGCGACCACCTCATCCAAAAAGAGAGAAAAAACAAAGGAAACAGCGGCCGAAAACGAAAGAAATAGCCGTAAAACGTTAAATTCAAACAATAAAACATGAGGTCTTCACATGTGGACAAGGACTGAATCTTGTCTTGGATGAAGGCCTTTTATCTTTTAGATTTAACTTGAATTGAAAATCAATTTGGTCTAGAAGTTTCAATAAAGGGTAAGTTTGGTTAAAATACGAACGTGTCTTTATCGCAATTACGATCAAGACCGAACTTTTCTATAAAAGTTTTTGTTTGAATCCGATTTGAAATAAAAACTTTTGTGGAAAATCGAATCAATAGAGGAGATATATCATGAGAGGAATATTTGCAGGATCTTTTGATCCACCTACAAAAGGACATGAAGATATCATTTTAAGAAGCGCGAAGCTATTTGACGAAGTTGTCGTTTTAGTTTCCCCCAACTCTTTAAAATCAGGCATGTTTTCCAATGAACAACGTAAAGCGTGGTTAGAAGAAATGGTGCGCGATTTAGATCATGTCAAAGTTGAAATTAACGAAGGACTGACTGTGCAAAAAGCACGTCAACTCCAAGGGGATGTACTCATTCGTTCGATGCGAAATGAGACAGACTTTCCATCAGAAGCGAACAATGCTTGGCTGAATCTTTGTTTAGATCAAGGCATGGACACGATGTTTTTAATCGGAAGACCGGAACACGCCATGATTTCATCAAGCAATGTTCGAGAACTTTTAAAATATCACCAGAGCATTGAGCATCTTGTGCCTGCCAATGTCTTTGCCGATTTACAACCAGAACTTTCGAATCAAAAAGAAGGATAAAACTATGAAAACATTAATTGACTGGCTCAAAGAGAAAGGTTTCGAGCCGAATAATATTCAATTGTATTATGAGGCTTGTACGCATTCCTCCTATGCCAATGAACATCAATCGAATTTAGATGATAACGAACGTTTGGAATTTGTCGGGGACGCTGTTTTACAAATTTGGTCCGCAACAGCGCTCTATAATTTAGTGCCGGCTTTACATGAAGGAAAAATGACAACTATTCGTGCCCAAACTGTTTGTGAAAGTACGCTTGCCAAATTAAACCAACAAATGGGATGGTATGAGTTTTTACGCCTCGGGGTCGGGGAAGAAAAAAGTGGAGGGCGCTCAAGACCTTCCATTTTGGCCGATCATTTTGAAGCTTGTATTGGGGCGATTTACTTAGATCTCGGTTATCAAGCGGCGAAAAAAATTCTAGATGAATATATGAAGCCACTGATCACAGCAAAAAAACCGGAAGATGTCACAGACTATAAAACGCAATTACAAGAATATGTGCAAACCGATAATAAATGCACAATTCAATATCGTTTATTAAAAGAAAGTGGACCTTCAAATGCGCCGGTTTTCACGATGGGCGTTTTCCTTGATGAAATTTGCATGGGTCAAGGGGAAAGCACAACAAAGAAAAAAGCGGAACAAAAAGCGGCCAAAGAAGCGATGAGAAAATTAGCTGTATGAACCAACTCCGGATTGTCGAAATATTAAAAGACTGCCTGGATGATGCATTGATTGAAGTGTTAAGTGAAGTCATCCTTTGTGAACAACCGATTTATCATGCAAAATCTCAATATTTGGAAATGCACTTACAAGCCAAAGAGATGATTTTAGCGCCGGACTATGAGCGCACGCTTATGCAACTTCGTCTTGCTTTGCATACGGATATTCAACTCCATCTTCACTATGAAAATATCCAACTCGGTTTAGCTTTGCTTGAACCGTATTTAAACCGCATTTGTATGAGTCAAGCAGCCCTTGAAGCTTTTAAAGGGTTGTTACCGTCTTTTCAAGAACCAAATACATTGATCTATAAAACGATGCGCATGGATTGTTTGAATCAAATGCAAGAATCGGTACAAATTCTAGAAAGACAAATGACCCAATGTGGATTTGATGTGAATATTCAATGTGAATATGAAGATCCAGGAAGAATCCCTGAACCGGTCGCAGTGGTCAAAGAAAATCCTGATATTAAACGAACTGCACGCGTGAACTCTTTCGAACACGAAAAAGATTCATGGTCCGGTTATGGGGGAAATAAATATGAACCAATTGAGATTCGCTTGCTTCAAGATGGTTTACAAAATGTCCAGATTGAAGGCCGAATCTTTGCTTTAGAAATTAAAGAACTGCGCAATGGACGTCACTTGATGGAAATTTATGTGTCAGATGATGACGATGCGATGCTTTGTAAGATGTTTGATAAAAAGAACTTCACGCTTGAACAAATGAAAGAATATCGCGTGGGGGATTATGTCAAAGTGTCCGGATCGGTTAGCTTTGATAAATTCCAACGGAACATCACATTAATGATCAGCAAGTTGGAATTAACGCGTAAACCGAAACGAAAAGATACAGCGATTGAAAAACGAATTGAATGGCACGTTCATTCCACGTTCTCAGAAATGGATGGCGTTTGTTCAATTGAGTCTTATATTCAACAAGCCTGGGATTGGAATATGCCAGCGATTGGTCTTTGTGACCATAACGTTGTCCAAGCCTTCCCGCTTGCTCAACACAAAATTGAAGCGCTCAAGAAAAAAGATCCAAATCATCCATTCAAGATGTTATATGGATGTGAAATGACAATGGTGAATGATCAATACAACATTGTCTATAACGTGCGCGATCAAAAACTAGATGATGCAGAATTTGTCGTTTTTGACTTGGAAACCACAGGATTATCGAATCGCTTAGATCGTATTATCGAGTTTGGGGCAGTCAAATTAAAAGAAGGCGAAATTCTTGATCGTAAGCAACTCTTCATCAATCCTAAACGCCAAATTCCGTTGCATATTTCCGAATTGACGCATATTCAACAAAGTGATGTCGATGCAGCATTGCCGATTGAAGATGTCTTTGATGAATTGCGCGAATTTATTGGCGATGCGATTTTAGTTGCCCATAATGCGACATTTGACGTCGGCATGCTCAATGCAGCCGCGCGTGATTTAGGAAAACCAGAATTTACCAACCCCGTTATCGATACCTTGCCAGCAGCCCATTCGATGCTCAATTTACGGGGCTATCGATTAGGAAATGTGTGCCGTCATTATGAGGTGGATTACGATGGCGAAGGGGCGCACCGTGCTGACTACGATGCGGAAGTCTTATCCAGTGTCTTTATGTATATGATGCGCGAGTGGGGCAGTGATGCAACATTAGAAACGGTCGCAAATTTAGATCATTCTAGCGCACTACGTAAAAACCGAGGTCGCCATATCAATGTCTTTGCCAAAAACAAACAAGGATTAAAAGAGTTATTTGAACTAGTGACTTTATCTCATACGAAGTATTTAAAGTACAACCCGAATGCGACAAACGTGACTGGCGAACCGATTATCCCGCGTTTTGTTCTTGAGGAATATCACGCCAAAGGAAATCTATTATTTGGTTCTGCTTGTCAAAATGGGGAAATCTTTGAATTAGCCCATACGCGAAGTGAACAAGAATTGTTAGAAGCGGCCAAGTTCTACGATTATTTAGAAGTTCAGCCGTTGCCGGTGTATCAAAACTTAATTGTTAGACAAAGCATTTCTTCCGTTAAAGAGTTATCTCAAATTCTTCAATTTATTATCGATGCCGGGAAAAAGTTGAATATCCCGGTTATTGCCTCAGGGGATTGCCATTATGTTGACTTACGCCATCGTCGCGTTCGTGATGTGTATATCAATTCCAAAGTAACAGGTGGTGGACGTCATCCATTATTTATTCGTGATGAGCGTTTACGCCAAACGACATCTTCTCCTGATCAACATTTCTTAACGACGACTGAAATGTTAGAAGCTTTTTCTTGGCTCGATGAAGAAACGCGCCAAGAAATCGTCATTGATAATCCGAAAAAACTCGCTGAACTTACAGAAGAGCTTTTCCCAGTCAAAGACAAGTTATATCCACCAGAAATGGAAGGATCTGACCAAAAACTCAGTGACATTTGTTACGAAACCGCCAAGAAACAATATGGAGATCCATTGCCAGAACCTGTTGCGGCACGTTTGAAAAAAGAGCTGGATGCGATTATTGGTGCCGGATACTACGTGGTTTATTACATTTCACATTTATTGGTGAAAAAGAGTAATGAAGATGGCTACTTGGTCGGCTCGCGAGGATCGGTTGGTTCGTCCTTTGTTGCGACGATGTCGGGAATTACCGAAGTCAACCCCTTGCCACCACATTACATTTGTCCAAATTGCCATCATTTGGAATGGATCAATGATGGTTCTGTACATTCGGGCTTTGACTTGCCGGATAAACTTTGTCCGGAATGTGGTGCACCATTAAAAGGGGAAGGACAAGATATTCCATTCGAAACATTCTTAGGTTTCCATGGGGATAAAGTTCCAGATATCGACTTGAACTTTTCAGGGGAATATCAAGCCAATGCCCACGCCTTTACTAAAACAATCTTTGGTGAAGATCACGTCTTTAGAGCGGGGACTGTTGGTACCGTCCAAGAAAAGACGGCGTATGGCTTTGTCAAAGGTTATGAAGAAGAAATGGGATTAGAAAACAACCCATTCTCTGAATATAAACGTCGCGACATCGCTAGTGAGTGTGCGGGGGTAAAACGAACGACCGGCCAACACCCAGGCGGTATTGTCGTTGTGCCACTAGATATGGATGTCCATGACTTTACACCTGTGCAATATCCAGCCAATAACCCATATGCGGAATGGAAAACAACGCACTTCGACTTCCATCAAATTCATGACAACATTTTGAAGTTTGATATTTTAGGGCACGTCGATCCAACTGCGATGAAAATGTTAGAGCGGATCACCGGCGTGGATGTGACGAAAATCCCAATGAACGATCCAGAAACAATGTCGATTTTCTCATCGCCAAAAGCATTGGGAATCGATACCACAACGTATTCGGAAGCGACAGGAGCAGCGGGAATTCCAGAGTTTGGAACGCCATTTGTTCGTGGAATTTTGGAACTGACGAAACCAACAACTTTTGCGGAGTTAGTTTCTATTTCTGGTTTATCGCATGGAACAGACGTTTGGTTAAATAACGCAAAAGATTTAATCGATAACGGAACGTGTAACTTACGAGAAGTCATTGGATGTCGTGACGACATTATGATTGACTTAATCCGTTATGGCTTACCTTCAAAAGACAGCTTTACGATTATGGAAAGTGTTCGTAAAGGGAAAGGGTTAAAGCCAGAATGGGAAAAAATGATGGAAGACAATCATGTTCCGGTTTGGTATGTCGATTCTTGTAAAAAGATCAAATACATGTTCCCAAAAGCCCATGCGGTCGCTTACGTTATGATGGCGATCCGTATTGCTTGGTTTAAAGTACATATGCCCCGAGCATACTATTGTCAATTTTTCTCGATTCGTAGTGATGCTTATGATCTACCGGTTATGACAAGTGGTTTAGCGGCTATTCAAAAGCGGATGCATGAAATCCGCATGGCCAAGCAAGACCCAACTCGAAAAGTCGAGAATAAAGAACTGGCTCTCTATGATGTGTTAGAGCTTTGTCAAGAAATGTATATGCGTGGCTATCATTTCGCGAATCTCTCGATTGAACGCTCAGCAGCCAATGAGTTTATACTCGATCCGGATGATGATCATGCGATCATTCCGCCATTTACAGCAGTGGATTCACTAGGTTTAGCGGTAGCTCAATCGATCGTTAAAGCGCGTAATGAACGCCATTTTATTTCGAAAGAAGACTTATTAAATCGAACTTCGATTTCTAAAACACTCGTTGAACGCCTCGATCTATTAGGCGCTTTAGAGGGGCTAGATGAAGGAAATCAGCTGACCTTATTCTGATTAATGTCTACATATAAAAAACATGCAAAATTGATTTGTTCAAAATTTTGCATGTTTTTTCCTTTTTTAAGGGAGATTCAAAAAAAGACTTGAATAATTCGACTTGTTCGTGAAAGAATTAGACTTAGGCTGAAGTATAGATATGGATTTAAAGCCAAAAATATGCATTTTTTATTCTTTTTTGTCATAAATCAGTAAAAAAATGCGGCTGCATAAATTTAATCTTGAAACAGTTTTCTTAAAATTATGAAAAAACTCATTTGTATTTTTCTTAAGAATTACGAATGATCGCACAAAGGGGGCGCACCGAAATGAGACATTTATCTAAAACGATTGCAGGCACGCTATTAGCATTCGCATTGACTGTAACACCTGTAGTATCGAATATGAGTGTCATGGCCAATACACCAGAACCAATCGTAGTTGATGAAGGTTTCGAAGAGCCAACATATATCAATGAATCCAATACGTATTTATCACAAGACATGGTAAATGCTTATTTAGCTGGCTATAGCGCAAATGATGCAAATATCATTGGTTTCTTTTTGAGAATTGGCGAACAAGAAGCTGCGGCAATCGTTGCTCGTGGAGTAGCAGAAGGTCATATCAATTTAAGTGATCCTAGCGAACCAACAAATTTCGATTATCTTAAACAAGCAGCACGTTACGTTGACGAATGTAACTTGTACCGTTCTTGGGCTGGCGCAGGAGAATTAAGAATTGATCCAGTATTAGTAGCTGTTTCAATCGTTCAAACGAACATCTCTAAAAATACGCTTATTCACTCCAATCTTTACACACCTTATGAATGTTTAGCTGTAGGCGGAACGATCGGCGCAGCAAGTAATTCCGGGTTAGGAAACCCATTTGACATGTGGTATTGGGATGAAGCACCTTATCAAGGGATTCATTACCGCAATTTACTGCGTCCTGATTTTACAACAACAGGTTTTGCGGTATGTTCCAATGCTTTCTATAACGGCTATGTAATGCCTGCTTTTGGACAAACATTTGATGTGAGACAAAACGGCAATAGAACTTATTCTGTATCAGAATTTATAGCATTACTCGATAATGCGAACACAGATACAAACGAAAGTGCACAAGCGATGTATCGAATGTACAACCCAAATAATAGTGAGCACTTCTACACGGGCGATGTCAATGAAGTCAACGTCTTAGAAGCGAATGGCTGGCAACCAGAAGGAATTGGTTGGTATGCACCAAATTCAGGCGCTCCAGTTTATCGTTTGTATAACCCAAATAGCGGAATTCACCACTACACAATGGATCGCAATGAATGTAATACATTAGTTGCGATGGGTTGGAAAGAAGAACCAGGATGGTTATCTGCTCCACAAAGTGGTGTCCCTTTATATCGTCAATACAACCCAAATGCGCCAGTTGGACAAGCAACACATAACTACACAACCGATCAAAACGAAGTGCAAGTTTTAAATAGTGCAGGCTGGATTAATGAAGGAGTTTGTTGGTACGGCGTTTAGTCAAACAAACACATCTTGCAAAAGTGAAAGCATGAGCGAGAAAGTATTTTCGATATTGCTTTTATGATAAAATTCAATAAAAGCGAGGATGTACATATGGCACAAACGAATGTAAGTTTTGAAATGAACGAAAAATTGTTGACTGAATTACAAGATCTTTGCGATGAATTAGGCATGGATACGGAAGATGCATTTAAACTTTTCGCAAAGAAAATGGTCAATCAACAAGAAATTCCTTTTGAAGTAACCGTCGATGATCTTCCAAATGATGATGAACAATCAAAACTCGTTCGCGTTTTGAAAGTAACTGCCCTTGTTGCAGCAGTCGCTGCAGCAATTACAGTTGTTGTTCACTTCATTCGAAAATGCTTCAATTAAGTTCAATCAATAAGGACAAAAAAGACTCTGTTCGACCTTGTTGTCAACAGAGTTTTTTGTATGCTTAAATAAAAGATTC
>George_p2__coassemble_2049_pt1 | contig 11132 bp, 10 predicted proteins | sample George_p2__metabat2_high_PE_044 | metagenome-assembled genome bin George_p2
TTCGAAGAATGTCTTATGGTTTTCGAGATGACGAATATTTCTTCTTGAAATTAATTGACATGAGTCGTTATCGATCAGCTTGATTTATAGATAATCCCACATGATTTTCCATAGAGCCACTATATTTCTTTTAAATTATACAAATTAGATATAATTTAAATTATTTTGATTTATATTTTGTCTTATTTAGTTTATTTTCTGAGAAGGATGAAAGTATCAAAAATATTCATTCGCAACTTGACATACTTATTATTTTGTGTACACTACATAATTTTAACGCCGATTTTCATTATTTTTTAGATAAATTTGACGCAAAAACCAAAAACATTTCATGTAATTCTTTTCATTTTTAGTCATTTTTTCCACTTTTTTTCATATTGTTTTTAGATAAATTCCAAATATCCTTCACTCGTCTTTTCGACCATTCCTCCAATCGAGCTACATTTCTATGATTAGTATAAAATTCCATAAGTCATTTTAAAATTATTTCGACTTGTGTAATTCATTCTACATCGCAATTGTTTTATCCTTAAATAAATCCGAATCAAAATTGTTCAATCATCTGTACACTCTTATCTTGGGCTTTATATTCACCAAAAAGTAACCATTCTTTTTTTGAAAAGCGATGAATAAAACCAAAACTTCTTGTTCACTTCCAGATCACAACTCGTTTTTCTTTGTAAAGTAAAAAATAAACGCATGATCATAATTTTTTCGTGATTCATATTTTTCCTTCTTAGAAAGTGACATTGCAATGGAATGTTCTTTTTCTTTAAATTTTTGCAAATAGGCATGCTATCTTCTGATGTTCCAATTGTTCACATGCATTGTTTAGGTGGATAATTTGTGACAGTTAAGCTATATCGACTTAACTAACAGGAGGAAATTTTATGGCTATTACCGTCAATCTTTATTATCACGGAAAAAATGGCAGTGCTCGCAAATTCGCCGAAGAAATGATATCCAATGGTGTAGTTGATACTATCCGTCAAGAAAAAGGAAACTTAAAATATGATTATTTCTTGTCTCTAGACAATCCCGAAACATTGCTTTTAATTGATAGTTGGGAAAATCAAGAAGCAATTGATCTTCACCATTCTTCTAAAATGATGAAGCAGATTATCGAACTGCGAAATAAATATGATCTGCACATGGACGTTGAACGCTATATTTCCGATGAAGATGGTGTTCCTGAATCAGATCAATCGTTCATTCGCAAATAAAGAAAAAACCAAGTTGTGACGTTCTTATTTCACAAGAACAGCAACTTGGTTTTCTTTTAATCTTTATACTTAATATTAGCGACGAATACTTCCTTCTAATAAACGGTTCAAATCTTCTTCGGCAATGTAGTCAAAGCGTACAGATGTTTTATTGATCAAATAATCGAGACACTCATCGGAATAGCCACAAACTGTATATACAGATTGACGGCCTTCATCATAATCGAGTAAAACTTGGTTATTTTGAACACGGTAATGTCCTGTTCTTTCTTCAACCAAACGATCATTGCGGAAGTCATATTCTTTGAAGTCACCATCATCCCAGAAACATTGGCATGTAAACATATCTTTTGTGAAGTAATGAATCCAGTTCCCTAAGATTGCTTCACGAGGAAAACGAGCTCTAACTTGCGTACGTTCGTCGCGGCGTCCAACACGAATTGTTTCAATTGTTTCTGGAGTTGTTGTTTGTGTATTCAATAACTCTTGGGCAGTTTTTGCTAATTTTTTTGAATTTTCTAAACGTTCTTCAACACTGCGGATAAATGATTCTTTTGTTTTTACATCTTCAGGCAAGGAGAAAGATGTATCTGTTTTTAAATCACTCAATAATTTTTCTAGAGCTTGCATTTGTTCAACAACTTTTTCGTACATTTCCAAAACTTCTTGTTTATGACGTTGTTGTTGTAACTCCATTTCTTCTTCGATTTCTTCCATTACAACTTCGTTTTGTTCCGTGTTTTTCTGTAAATCAGAAAGTAAGTTTTTCCAAATGTTGATATCAGATGTATTCATCGTGGCTGTATCCCTTTCCGCTACGTTATTTTGTTGCATTGGCATTAAAATTTCTTTTGGATCCTCTTTATGCTCAATACCTTCATCACTTTCCTGTGCTTTTGGTTTAGATCGTTTTAAAACCGGGCGAACGAGTTCTTCTTTTTGCGCTTCGTCATTAGGCGTGGAGGAATAGGTTGTTCCCATATTCACTTCAACATTCGAATCATTGCTTTGCAAACCATGTGGACGAATTAATGCTTCTGCTAATAGATCATGAGGGTTGATCGGTGCATGTTCTTTAATTCTTAAGTTTTCGCTTGCAGTGGTTTCATCTAATTTCATGACATCGCGCGCCACAATTTCCGCTTCATCCACTTTCGAATTATCTTGTTGATTATTCGCTTTAAAGACATCAAATGGTAAATCAAGTGACCAGTCTGAGTTTTGATTTGGAGTTTTATTGATTTTATTGGACATATCGTTTTGTTGCATTCCTTCCTGGTTTATCGTTTCATTCAATGGAGAATCCATTTGTTTTATTTGTTCAGATTTCGTACCTTGAACCAAAATCTCTTCCCTTTGTTCTCGCTGGTCCGTGATTTTGGATGTGGATTGATCTAAGGCTGTTTCGCTTTGCGCTGCCTGTTTTGTTACGTTGAACTCGAGATTCTTATTGCGTTTTGTTTTTGCTTTATAACGAGCTCTAATTTTCTTATTTGATTTTTTCACAGTTTTCCTTTCTGGAACCAAAATTTCATTTTTTTAGAATTCAAGATTCTCAGTATTAGGTAAGACAAAGTCTTTTGTCACCCTACATTATGCAAAGTGATTAAATTTTGGTCAAATTTTGCTGATATCCGTCCGCTTTCTTAGCAATATTCAACTCAAAAATAGATATTTCAATTTCAACAATCCTTACATGTAATATCAAAATAATAAAGATTCACGCATCTTTCTTTCGTTAAAAAATCCGAAACTCATCCATTTAATTCTGAGTTTCGGATAGATTGATGCCGTGCTATTTATAGTTATGATTTAAAAATATTACGAATTACAGTCACCAGACCAATCAGCATTAAAATCGCTGCGAGAACTTGTTTAATCGTGGTTTGTGGATCTTCTTCCATCTTTTCATTGAACGTTTGAATTGAATCAGATGCTTTGTGTTTAAATTGATCCAGTTGCTCAGTTGCGTTAGTCGTCAATTTCGTACCTGTTTCTTTAATTTGATTCAATCGATCATTCATTCTTTCTTCCCACTCTAATTGATCTTGTTCATCGATTAATGGTTTAGGATGAACGTCCTCTTTTACGCGATGCTCAGATGCGATCTGTTCCCGAATTTGAGCTGGTGTAGGTTCTTGATTCATCAATTTATTGCGAATGCTTTCTACTCGTTTTTCTAATTCTGCAATTTTATTGAGTGCTTCTACACGTTCTTCATACATCTTCGCTAAAATTTGATGATCAATTTTCTTGCACTCTTCCATTGTTTCTTGTTGACAAGCTAATTCAGCTTCCTCTAATTGTTCTGGTGCATTTTCTTTTACTTGTTCGTCTGAAGTTTCTTCGATGACACGTTTATTTTCTTCCATATCCAAAGCCCTTCCTTTGTTCTTATTATGCGCAATATTTATGGGATTGAATACTCTTTCACACAAAAAGTTTCATTATTTTTATCATTTTATTTTCGTATCTTTGAACAGAGAAAATAAAAAGCACTCTTGACTCGAATGAATCTAAGAATGCTTTGCAGTGAATCAGATTAATTGATTAAAGTTCGATTTCTGCTTTCCAAAGACCATGGAGGTTGCAGTATTCGTAAACAGTTGCAAGACCTTTTTTATCTTTTGGATCAAATTCAGCAACTGGTTGTTCACCTGGAAGTAAAGTTGCTTTTTCTACACTACCGTCTGCATATTCAATCCAAATATTTGTAATCCAGTGGTTTTCAAGCATTGGGTGTAATGTAGAACCTACTTGAACTTTTACTTTACCATCTTCTAATTTAACTTCTGGTACGTGTTTTTCTTTTGCTGCATCTACTGCACCAGCAACTAATAATTTTGCAGGTTCGCCATTGATTGCAACTTCTACATCGGCATCAAGTGGTAAAACAACTTCTACGAGTTCACCGTTTGTTCCTTTAAATACTTTCATAATTGTTTCTCCTTATTCTTAATTAATTTTTTATACTTCGTTTTGAAGCATTTCTTTTCATGGCCTAATTTTCTCATGATTAGTCTATCCTTACTAGTCAAATACTCAAAATCTTTTAGATTTTTTTGGATCGATCGTCTCCATATTGAAGTTAAGTCTAATTTCTTCAATGAATATTTGATGAGTTTTGTATGTAACAAGCGATGATCTAGTTTCAATTGAACAAAAAGTTAAAATTCTTTTTATTCCCTTTGTTTTCTCAAGACTTTTCAAAAAAAGGCGGTATCATAGAAAAGATTGAAAGGAAGGTCAATATGTCAATTCAAATTCAGCTCCTTTCGAATGGAAACCTCCAAGTCAAAACTGACCAAGCAATTACTCTAGAGGATGTTTGGACAAAACTGGATCTTTCCAAAGAAAAGAAAAAGCATGTGCAAATTCTAAAAGGCGCACAATCTATCACAAACCCTCAAGAAGAAATCAACCCATCTGACAAAATCAGTGTGGTCATCGATGATACTTATGATTTTAATGAAGAAACTCCCGTATATTACGCAGGTATTGCGGTTGTATACGAAGATGACTGGTCGATTGTTGTCAATAAAAAACCATTTTTGTTAGTCCATGGTGATGGCTACAGCGAAGATACACTCACTGCACGTATCAATGCATACTTACAAGAAAACAATGCTCGTTTCCCTGCTTTAGCAGTCAATCGAATCGACTTAGAAGCAAGTGGACTTGTTCTATTCTCTAAACACCCTCTTGTAAAGTCTTATCTCGATAGCCAATTTGAAGATGGTACAGCAAAAAAAGAATACCTTGCGGTTGTCGATGGTCGTGTCGATCATCGTGAAATCGATATCAACAACCCTATTGCAAGAAATCGTCATGAAGCTGAAAAAATGATGGTGTTCAAAAAAGGCAAACCTGCTCACACTCATATTTCACGATTGAAATTATTTGATGACAAATCTTTAGTCAAAGCAAAGATTACTACAGGACGTAAACACCAAATCCGCGTCCATCTTGCTCATATTGGTTATCCAATTATGAACGATCCTCTTTATGGCATGGTACGCAACAACAAAGGATTGATGTTGCAATCGTATCGTTTATCTTATAAACAACCATTTACTCACGATACAATTTCTCTTGAAATCGATATGGATACTCGTTTTAAATGGTTTGATCCAAACCTTGCTAAAGAAGCTTAGTTTAAAATCCATTCACATAAAAAAGGGCCTTATCACTTTAAGGCTCTTTTTTCTCATCATTTTGTTGTTCATTATTCTTTGATTGTGCTTTATTGAACATCTTTTCGATTTTTCCTAACTGTTCTAAATAGATGTTCTCGATTATTTTCCATCGATCTTCTGTCTGTTCATTGTCTTTATGTTCTATTTTTGTTGTAACTTTAGTTACTTCACTTAATCGATGACGGTGATCCAGTTTTTGCAAAAAGTTCCAAGCCCAGGCAAGAACGATTTCATTTGGATAAATAGAGGCAAATGCTTGTAGTTTGCTTCTTGCTTCATATTCCCCATCACGACGCATAATCCATTGAAATAGACAGACGGCATTGATGCGACTGATATTTCTTTTGGAAAGTTGGTTGATCATTTCACCAATTTCATCTTGTGAAAGTTCATTTTCGTTTAATCGATCAAATAATTGTGCTAAAAAAGCAAACACATCCCACTCTTTATAGGCATCGATTTCGAATAGGTAAGCAAGCAATTCGACAAGTAATCCATATGATGCCCTTTCAAATAGTGTATCGGAAAGATCTGACTTTGAATTACCCACAGTTGCACGCGCAATACGATCGAGTCGTTCAAAATCAATATCGATCCCTTCTACTGCAAAACAAAATTGCAAATATCCGCTTAATAAATCCAATACACTTTGTTGCAAAAGAGCAAACGTGTAAATTGCCCCAGCCCGTTTTTGAAACAGTTTAAGTGTTTCAAAATAACCAACTTGCAGATTTTTCATACCCGAAGTCGCAGTAAAATCTAAAAAGTTCATCAAAGGTAAAATGGGCTTCATCATAAACACATCCAGTTTTGGATCGACACTTCGAACAACACCGGGTCCTTCTACATCAATTGCAAAAATATGGGAACAATTAAAGTCAGCTACTAAATCAATCGGGACGTTATCTGCATAACCTCCATCAATATATTGTTCGCCATTCATTTCTAAAACCGGAAATGCGGGATAACAAGAAGCAGACGCAATCAAGATATCTTTGGCATTTTCGAAATGCATATCTGCTTTTTGATAAGCAACTGGTTTTAATGTCGTAATATTAAATGTCATACACGCAAAATCGATAGGTGATTGTTTGAACGCTTGATGATCATACAATGAGTCAATCTTTGTTTTTAATGGTGAAATATCCATGCCTGATCTTGAAAAAATATACTTTTGTAAAAATGATCCAATTTCTTTGCGGTTTTTAATCCAAGTGCTGAGTGTTTCAGGAAAAGCAAATAAGTCTTTGGCGATCGCAACAGGTTCTAAATGTTCAACAAAATCAAGCATCAAATCCAAACGGTTTTGAACATAAAACGCTCCAACTAACGCACCAATGGATGTTCCCGATACCGCATCAAAATAAATTTCATTTTCATTTATCGCTTTCCAAAAACCGATTTCATAACAACCACGGGCTCCGCCCCCACCTAAAGCGAGTCCTTTGCGAATATCATCTTGTTTGATCCAATCTAAACTTTTCATGATTTTCCCCTTGTTTCCCATCATAAGCGTTCTCTAAACCATCTTTACCATCAAAAGGTCAGTGTGATCATCCAAACGGTATTGATCACTAAAGCACTTATGAATGGAATATAGGTTTTATGGGTGCATATTGCATCTAGTAACCCCATTATACTGGATGTGATTAATAAAAGGAGCAATCGCCAAAAGCCTAACACTCCACCAATCACAATTATATAAATCCAATCCGCCAAACCTAACCAATGAAAATAAACAGCAATCCCCATCATTCCTGCATATGCACAAGCCATAAGGCGCGAACAAAATTCAACCGGACAATAAGGGATGAATAAAATTGCGATCAATAGTAAGCAGAGCCATCGCAAAGAAAAATATTGAGTTGTCCAATCTTGATAGAACGCCAATACGCAACTAATCAAGATCATTAACGATAAAGTGTGTGGCCAAAACGAATATCGAAAGATCATTCCACTGATCAACACCCATAAAATTAAAAGACCATTAGAAAGTGGCTTAAATGTTTTGTAGATCTTGATTTGTTGAACTCCATAATAGATATGGATTGTCACTAAGACGAAAATAAAAACAATACTCGAAAAAAAATGATCCATACGTTTAGCGTACAGATCATGAATGACAAAATATTCAATGTATTATCGAATCAAAATGGTAAAGTCTATCTATTTTCACAATGCTAAAGTTCAAATCTCATCTATTGATTGAACTCAAGATGGATTTGTTTCGATTTAGGAATTTCAACAACGTTTGCTTGATGAAACGGCGTATCATTTAAATCAATTTTATAAGCTTGTAAATAATATCCTTTTTTATTCGGCGTTCCTTTATATTTTAAATCACCCCAAAGTGGCGTATGCAAATAAGCTAGGCAAGCGCGAATTTGATGAAAACGTCCTGTCATCAATTCAATTTGTGATAAATATAAGCCATCTTTTTGTTGAAGCGTTTTAACTTTCATTTTCGCTAGATCGTATTGATCTTTTGGCCGATCACTGACAAGAGCCCTAGTCCCCTCTTTTTTAAGATAAAGTTCAATCAAACCTTGTTTTGGATATTGATCGGTAATTGCTAGATAGTATTTATGAACTTGATTTTGCGCAATTGCCAAACTTAAATCTCGCGCAGCTTGGGCAGTTTTCCCCGCCAAAACAAGTCCAGAAGTATTGCGATCTAAACGATGAGCAATCGAAGGAGTGAATGATTGTTCAACATTCGGATCATATCTTTTATTGGCAACCAACCATGATAAAAAACGATCATTTAATGTATCTTGTTCTTTAGCCTGATCTTTCATCGACAAAAGGCCTGACGGCTTATTCATCACCACAATTTGATCGTCTTCATAAATGACATCAAGCTTTTTGGCTGGTTGGATCTTCTTTATTTCTTTTTCTAATAAATCAGGTGGTAAAAACAAAAGCAAAACATCGCCTTCAACAAGCTTTTGATCGTACTGCGCCCGTTTACGATTGACTTTTATTTTCTTATTACGAATCGCTTTATACATCGCACTCGTTTTCAAATTGGGATAGGCTTTTAATAAAAATTTATCTAGACGCTGATTGGCATCATTTTTAGAAATGATCACTTCTTGCATATTCTTATCCTCTTTATCCTTCAAATTATTTCAACTTTCATTGAGCTTAATCGATCTTTTCATATTGGGCAAGCTGTTGGAATGATGTTGGCATACATCCACATATTTCTGACAATCTGTTATTTTCTATTCTATTCAAGAAATCAAAAATAATCTTTTGTAAACGGTTCCACAAAAATGTACATGACACTTTCTGAATCTATTTTGTGATTTTTTGCACATATACCATCAATATTCGCTTCATTTTGTATATTATTCATATTCTTAAAGCAAGAAATCTGAATTGTTTGATAGAGTATAGATAAGAATTGAGAGGAGAAAAACAATGAGAGGAGTATACAACTCAGTAACCGATATTCGTCGTAAAGTCTTTGCGGCAATTGCCGAAATGGCTTACGAAGAAGATGTAAATTATACAGAAAGATTAGAATCCATCCCTTACGAAATTATCGAAGGTAAACAAGCAAAATACCGTGATTCCATTTTCTTAGAACGTGCAATTATTGGTGAACGTTTACGTTTAGGAATGGGGCTTCCTGTTCGTGATATCACAACAGCAGGTGCGATTAGTGATGGTGTCGAAGAAAGTATTATTGCCGAAAAATTCTATGATCAACCATTGATTAATATTATTTCTTTTGCATGCCACGCATGCCCAGAAAAGAAAGTTATGGTTACCGATGGATGCCAAGGATGCCTTTCTCACCAATGTGTAGAAGTTTGTCCTAAAAAAGCAGTCTCTATCGTGAATGGTCGTTCTGAAATCAATCAAGACCTTTGTATTAAATGTGGTAAATGCCAAGATGTATGTCCATACAACGCAATCATCAAAATCGAACGTCCATGTGCTGCAAGCTGTGGTATGAACGCCATCACAAGTGACGAAGATGGAAAAGCAAAAATCAACTACGATAAATGCGTATCTTGTGGTCAATGTTTAGTAAACTGCCCATTTGGTGCAATTGTTGACAAAGGTCAAATTTTCCAAACGATTTATGCGATGCGCGAACATGAAGTTATCGCTGCCGTTGCTCCTGCCTTCATTGGTCAATTCGGAGCGAATGTAACTCCAGAACAAGTCATTGGTGGCTTAAAAGAATTAGGTTTCGCCGATGTTGTGGAAGTTGCGATCGGTGCTGACTTATGTACGATTGAAGAAGCAGAAGACTTCTTAAAGAAAGTTCCAGAAGAACTCGACTTCATGGCAACATCTTGCTGCCCAGCTTGGTCTGTTCTTGCGAAAAAAGAATTCCCACAATTCAAAGACAACATCTCCATGGCTTTAACACCAATGGTATTAACAGCTCGTATGATCAAAAAAGATCATCCAAACGCAAAAGTTTGCTTCATCGGTCCATGCGCTGCTAAAAAACTGGAAGCAAGCCGTCGTTCCATTCGTTCAGATGTCGACTTCGTTTTAACATTCGAAGAAGTAATGGGTATGTTCAGTGCTAAAAAAATCGACTTACCAACAATCACATGCGAAGAAACATTCGATAAAGCAACTGCTGCTGGACGTGAATTTGCAGTTTCCGGTGGTGTTGCCAAAGCGGTTAAAACTTTAATCGAAAAAGAACACCCAGGTACAGTTGTTAAAGTTCAAGCTGCTGAAGGCTTAAAGAACTGCCGTACAATGTTGTTAATGGCAAAAGCAGGACGATTAAATGGGTACCTACTTGAAGGTATGGCTTGCCCTGGCGGATGCGTTGCTGGTGCAGGTACACTTGCTCCAATCGCAAAATCTTCTGCTGCTGTTAAGAAATATTCAAAAGACAGTGCAATGGCTACTGCAGATCTTTCTGAATTCCATGATCTCGTACATCCAATCTCTCATATGTACGATGCTCCAGAAGAAGAATAATCAAATCTGCTCACGATCACAAAAACTTTTATTTCAACAAACATATTGAATGATACGGACACTAGAAATAGTGTCCTTTTTTAGAATTCAGCAGAATATTTTGATTGACTAGACAAAAAAATCCCTTTTAGTGACGACTCGATGGAATTATTTCGAGTATCAACTAAAAGGGAACTTATCATTCGTTTTCTTTATTTTGTCGACTTTGTTTTATATCATCCAGTAAAAGCTTTGCCTTATATATCAAAATAAAAGGACCTAATATTGTAAAAAGAATGTGAATTATGTCCGGTGAATAATTATCCGTTACTATTTGTATCACCTGTCTTATATATGCTATTAAAACAACTACAAACCAGAAAATATGTGATTTTTTCATCAATATCAATCTCCTTAATACGTTTGAAAAGTTATTCGCCAATATGCATAAAGTAGTTCGTTACATTGTTGAGAATGTGGAGGAAAAGGACATGGTTTCTTTTCGATGTATCGTATTCCTTTGAACCTTTGTTGAGTTCCTACTGCTATCAAATTATCTATAACTTGCTTAGAAATTTCTCCACAAACATCTACTCCAGATACCCCTTGGATCAATTCACACCCTGATACTACATCTCCAGCTGTATCTATTCGTTTAAAAAGCCAAACTAAAGCTTGCCGTAAAATACTTTTTTTGTTCTCATTATAATTTTCTAGCATTTCAGCTTCTTCTTTTGTTGGTGATGTTAAAACCACAAATTCAGTTTTAGAT
>George_p2__coassemble_15694_pt1 | contig 1713 bp, 3 predicted proteins | sample George_p2__metabat2_high_PE_044 | metagenome-assembled genome bin George_p2
GGCTTCCTATTTTCGCATTCACTATCGTCGGCGCTAGATGGCTTAACTTCTGAGAAAAGAGCAACAGCGATACATAAGGCATTTTTAGCACTTTTGTCAGCTACCTGTTAGCTACCGAAAAATAAAAATTTTAAAAAGATTTTTAAAGCTAAATTGCTAAAAAGGCTTTACATATTGAATTCACTATGTTATTATAAGGGTGTAAGGAGGTGAGGGCATGAGCAAAAAGAAAAAAGCGATCAATCAAATCGAGTTACGAAACGCTCGCTTGATGACCGCTAACCTATTACTTGAACTGGCCATTCTAGTAATAACACTTCTTAAAGGCTGTGGGGATTAATTCCCCACTTCCTATTTAGATATTAACATGCCCAAAAAGATATGAACAGCGAAAACCAAAAAGAAAAATTAGTAAAAATCCAACTTGTTCTAAACGCGATCAATTGCATACTGCTTATCGTTCTTCTCTTTGTTTTATTAGCGAAATAAGAGTTTGATCGATCTGATTAAAAGTGAGGTGAAACAATGCCACGCAACTCAAAAGACGGTCAACCATTCGACCAAATCAAATATATCAATCAATGGTCAAAGGAAAACATGGCTAGTGTTTCCGCAAAATACAAAAAAGAATTCGTTCAAGAATTTAAAGCTGCTTGCTTAAAACTTGATCTTAAGCAATCAGATGTTTTCCGAAATGCCATGCAAGCGGTGATCGATCAAGCCAACGAACAAGAACAAAGCTGATCTATTGACTATTCAGATTTATCAGTTTAATGTATCAGTGCTAAGAACGACAAGTATTCTACGGAACTTGTACGTGTAAAAAAGTCTCCATCTGGGGACTTTTTTATGGGGTAATACCCCTCTAAATCAATCAACTTAGTAGCGTTTTAATAACTGCTAATAAGTTAAGAATGTCAAATAACACTTTGAGGATTTTTAAGATGGCGGTCTTGTTAATTTCAAAGTGTTTTTTGTTTTTATTTATCGCTTAATTTGCATAAAAAAATCGGGACAAGCTATTTAGCCTATCCCTTTTTTGTTGCGTGCACGTCTAAAACAGAAAGCGGGATTTAACCACTTCCCAAACGTGGAACGGTTTTAACCAACTCCCACGCCTTAACTAAATCCATTATAAAACTTAAATGGTTTATTTTTACCGTTTAACTGATGAATTTGAGAACAATATACAAATTCATGTATTAAAACATCTTTTTTGGTCTTTTTGTCCCTTTTGTATCTAAACGTCCCTAATGCTAATATTTCAATTCTTGCCCCTCGCAAATCCATCCAAGTTTAGTTAGTCCATCATGCTCTTTTCTGTCAGCACTCAACACATGCGCTCCATCATTTGGATTATACATGCGATAAATCGGTTTATTTCCCTTTGAATAGAACGCCACACCTTCGAGTTTCCAGCCTAATTTCAACAAGCCGTCTTTTTCCGCTTCCGGTCCAAATGCGTGTGTCCCATCATTTGGATTGAGCAAGCGATAGACTGGATCACCATCTTTTGGGCTGACCCATGCGATACCTTCGTAATTCCACCCTGCCATGTATACACCCATAGCTTCGAGGTAACTTGTTGTATATAAATGATCCCCAGTATTTGGATTGTATAAACGATACACAGATCCTTCAGCGCCTTTTTTCGGTGCTTTTGCGCCTTGACGTAGGGGGCTTTCATATCAGAGTAGAGGGAGACTATCTGTG